>OMLO01005163.1_pt1 | contig 10942 bp, 2 predicted proteins | sample 1674811 | NCBI WGS metagenome assembly OMLO01 (sample SAMN06265003, study PRJEB25207) | coral metagenome | isolation source: Coral host | place: Mexico:La Bocana,Puerto Morelos, Mexico | collected 2008-11-13 | reverse complement strand
GTCTCAGTACTGTGTAGTTTTCTGTAGGCTGACTGATAAATGACATTAAGATTATTGGCATCTAAATAAGCAATAAGATAAGCTATAATATGATAACACGCTGACTCAGAATTCTGAAAATCCCTTTTGCGAGAAACTCGATTTTAGATATTTTCTGGGGGAGGATGCTCCCCTGCACCCCTCTACCGAGGACCGCCCTACGCGGTCCGCATATCGAATCCCCTCCTCTAAATCCACCCAAGCTTGAGCAACGGCATTTTTTACTCTTCTTTAATCTCTTTTGTCACAAAAGCAAAAATTCTTAAAAGTTTTCAAACCATTTTGCTGCTTTGCCTGGGTCTTGAATTACTCGTTAAGTTCTTATCAGTATTACATTACATTAGTGGCAAGAGTTTATATGTGAAACGCAATTTAGAATTTATGAACTCATAGCATGAACGGGGAAAAATCACTTACAAAGGGCTTATTATTTCTGTTAAGTCTATCTTCACCAATTATTACCTATACTCAGATTAGTAAGCAATATCTCACATGATATGTGATTGACAGGTGCCATGCCAATAATGTGACTGATTTGTCATTTAAACCTCCGCAGTGCAAAAGGAAAAAAATATGACAACCTTTCCGCTGCGAAGTTTTATTTGGTAAGAAAGACATTAAATACGTCATGAGGTGATTGGCCAAGTACTATTCACCTCCGAGCAGCCGAAGAAAAACAAAATTGCTTCCCGTTTCAAAGAAAGTTACTCTTAAACAAGTAAAGTTACTGTTTGGTCCGCTAGTTATTCAGCTTGTGTGGTATAGGCTAAAACAATTATTCACCTCAGTGTCGGTGAAAGTGGTGGATATTCACCTCCAATAATTGTTAATTATTGTACATTTTACTAATTAGTGCGCGCTCTCGATGCTATTTCGTGCGCAGTAAGGATGCGCAGAAACAATTGACGCGAACGTCCGTAATCGAAGATGGCGACATGCGCATCCGCTGAACATTTCCGTATAAAGGCATACTGACGATTTTGAGGCTCAGTTCTAAGTCCAAATTCACCACATTATTGAACTAAAAGACAGATAATGTCAACGCTTTACCTCTGGTGATAAATATATTGTGAAGTATTCTTCTAGTAGCGCGCGTCTCGAGTCTTCTCCATCTTACATTCTCAGTGTTTTCTTTTCACACAGAAACAGTTTAGCTTCACTAGTGATATGAAATTCCATTGGTATTCTGTGTATCTCTTTACAGAACAATGATTCTGCAAATTGTTGCCTCGGAGCGTTTGCTGAGGGCTCTTCGTTCTTGACTTGTTTACTAAAAGAAACAAACTTCATATTATTCAAAGTTGCATAAAATCACAAAAAGCGTGCGCGATGCATTGTGAAAATTAGCATGTACAAATTTACAGATCTCGGCGAGGCCTTTATAAGTTGTGTCCTGGTGTACCGGTACACAGAGGGAATAACCATTGTACTCCTTTCTTTACGAACCTTTGTTTAGCTGTTGAACATTGTTGAGTCTTTTGTATCGGTTCTTGTGAACCTCTACACGAAAATGAACCCTTTTATAGGCATTTGGAAAAGCACCACAAAGTCATGTCTATTTTAAAACAAATTTTTATTGTACTTAATTATCCCTCGATTATCAAACTAGAGTTTTTTTCCCAAATCAGTTTTTAAAAATAATAGAAAGTTCAACGGCCGTAGCTTATTATTTTTATAAAACGCAGAATTTGTACATTTCACGTTGCTGTTTTGCAGTTGACACGTGCACAGCCATCGTGACTGCTCATTAATCCCTTTGTTTTGGCAGCGTTTTCGTTTACAACATACAGTTGTCTTATACACATGGTATCGTTGTTTGAATTGATCCCTGGGCGGCAACTTGTTCTTTTTGAGTTAAAAATGAAAAAATCGACGAAAGCAACGAAGTTTTGGAGACAAAATGCTTACGCTTCGATTTTTTTTCCAAAACTGGGTAAGGCTGTTTACTAAACACGCCTCATACAGTGGAACCGCGCCGAACTCCGCTAGCCCGGCCATCCCGTTAAAACGGCTATCGGTCACTTTATGCGACGTCCGGCAGCCTCTATAATCCTCTATAATTTTGCCCCGTTAATCGTAATTATTATTTCCTTAAAACGTGACTGGTGCATAAACTGCTGACCTTTTCTCTAATAATTGATCTGCAAAGTTGAAATCGGACAATGTGACTGGACAGTTGGCTGTAATCGGACAGTTACATGAGCCAATCATTTTAAGTCTTCTCCGCTAACTCCACCAATCACAACATCGGTTACAATCACTATAGCAACAAATTCAAGAACTGGACTGGTTACTCTTTTGAAAGACACTTTACAACCATTGAAGCTGTTTTCCATATTTTTAATTGTGATATTTTTAAATGACTATTCAAAGCTCTTTTCAAATGAAACGTTTTCTTTTGTGAGAAATTGTAATGGTAATGATTTATTGGTAACAGGACATCGTGTCGTCCACTCCCGCTTCGAGGTCGTCCGATTTTGTTAATCACTTGTATGATTACAGACCGAATTGGACTCCACTCCATACTATCACCATTTGTTAAAATTGTTTGTACTTTACGAGTTCCATTTTTTTTAAAAAATTCTACCTGCAGTTGTCTAGAAGTGCGATTGTGATGTCTGCCAAGACGTCACTTAAATAGACCAATGGTGTTTTTGGACCCCACCATGTTAATAAGGCCAAATTGTCATGACCTGGTTCCACTGTACAACCAAAGCATCGATCAGCGAGAGGGGGATGTCTTGTGGTTGTGGGTGGTATTGGACAGGAAGGCAAGGTCGAGTCTGTATTCTAGCCTAGTGGCCCATCAGGCCGGCGTGTTTCTCCAATTTCCGTAGGAGTAATTAATAATCGGATGGTAGTCCATCACAGTCCTGTGTTGGATGTCACCCATTTATACATCTAGGTAGAGAGAAGCATTGTAAGAGTGACCTTCGGCCCGCCCAGGTTTGAACCTGGAATGCTCGATCCAAAACAATACAACAGCGCCTCCCATGGTAATAAAGAGGAACCAGGACTTTTTTGTATCAAATAAGCAAGAGGTGAAAGAGTCTTTGTCGCGCTCGCACGTTATAGGGGTGGCAGTCACGTGTTAAAATTTCTTTAAAGGTTCAGAGCCACCTTAAATTCATGAAATATTAAGGTGGCTTTTAATCCCACCGACCCAATCTTTTCAGATTTTAAAACTTTGTCCAAAATTAATAGCATCAGAGCGTCCAATACAAGTAATGCCCGTTTTTAATAACCTCTTCTGACGTTGCCATAGCAACAAATTTGATGTCAAATGCACCAAGCTTTGTTCATTTGATATGGTTGACAGGTGCAAGGTTGCTTAAGTTTCCAGCATTTTCCAAGACTTAAAATATTTGATGGGCCATTATAACCACTCTTTTAGGCATGCTACAATCATGGTATCAAAATTGCCCAAGTATTGGTGAAGACGTTATCATTTTCGTGGCAAGATAGGTTACAGAGCCACTTAAACTTTGCCAAACGTTGCGTCGTATCCTACGTATTTAGTCTTGGAAATTGCTGGAAACTATCATGAGCCACCTTAAGATAAACGTGTTACTGCATTTATTTTTTACGTGCTTTGGCTCTTACCGTTACGTTGGAGATTGTGAAGGATTGCGTGACGCGCTTCCATAGAAAGATTTTGAATTTAGATTCCAGCCTAGAAGTCTCTCTTTAAGGGTAAACGTTTTCCATGTTAGGAATGAGTGAAGAATTAAGGCTTTCTAGAAGATCTTTTGGAACCTGCAGTGCTATTAATTTTAAACTTTAACGTGTCCCAATATTGCTATCTTCCATTGGTGTGGTTATAGAATTCTTAGATTTTCTTAGCGAACCGTTTGTATAGTTATAACAATAAGAAAATTGGGACTCCTGAAGAATGTCAAAATATCTATCGTCTTTTCTTCCCCTTGTTTTAGCAATTCGACATCAGTTACAAAAATTGCTTGCAAGCAGTTCTTAAAATCCCAACAAAGCAAACATGAACAACAGAAATATGAACACAATTATTTTACAAAAAAATAGGCAGTCTGGGACTGCATGTGGCTTACTGCTGTTTTTACTTAGAATAATGTAGCAAAATATCATACTTAAATTCAAATGACTAAATGAAGAGCGACAGTTTATCATAAATTGGTCTACTGGACTAGTAATAGTAGTAATAGTAATAGGAAAAAAAGTACAGATTAATCATTAATTCATGGACACATAGTGGAATGAAAGTTATCTTCAACACAGGCGGCCCAAGCGCGAGATGAGAGGAAATAATTAAAATGTAAATGAAACGTACGCGAACTTGACTCTGTTTCTACTCCCCCTAGACGGGATGCTAGTCCATCGCAGACCATTCCCCCGCAAATTGTTGGGGAAACCTAACGATTTGCGGGTGCCGGTACCCATTTATACCTCTGAGTGGAGAGAACACAACACAGTGTCCCCGGCTAGGACTCAAACCCAGACCTCTCGCTTCGAGGACGAGCGCACTAACCATGAGGCCACCGCGCCACCCGTATTCAGTAAAAAATACTTCTAAAACATCAAGAGCTTTATGGAAAAGAATTAACTGGTAGGTGTAGTTTAAACAACTGGTTATCCCTTTAATATTAATCTTCCTGGCCGGATCATGCAGGGATGTACATAATCTCTTTCCTTGAAAGCTATCTTTTTCACAAGCACCTGGAAACGTCTCCTCTGACCAGGTTGAAATTTCCCTTAAATTTGATTTGCTGAAAAGAGAAAAGAAGTACCCTGAAAAGCTACAAAATTAAGGTCCTATTGTAGTGCTGACCGAAAGGATCACAGCCTCTAGGGATCAATATGGGATCATTATGATCTCAAGACTTGAATGGGATAATTAAAGTTATGGGGCCTCAGAAGAGGACTCCCAAATAAAAAGGACACACCTTTTAACGGTTAAAAAAGCTCTTAGGGTATTCAGCCTCGAAAGATCCATAGAAGGGGCTTTTGTGGTCCGTTTTAGGGTACTGAGCTGACATGACAAGAGAGAATGTATTGTTTTAGAATTGGTAACTTGGAACTTGGTGCCTCTTAGGGGTTCTTTTCAAAATTTCTGACGAGCACCCCTTTTATTTTTATATGGGAATCCCCCCCAGGATAGGACCAAAGGCCAACGATCTCTTCTTACTACAAATCTACTAGCATTCTATCACGATTACCGTTTTCTGATTCTCTATGATACACACCATCTATTCTGTTGTGGATAGTGTAGCCTAGCAGTTTTTAACTACTCCGGTTCGTAAAAAACGTTTTATTCTCACACACGCACTCATAATAATGATCGATGTCCCGCGATACTTACAATTTATACACATATGTAAATATGGAAAGTTCTAGAAGCGTCTTTCCTAGATATGCCTGTAAGAACAATATGCACTAATTATCTAACACTTGAAAGGTGGCAATAAGCAAGCTGATTACGTAACAGCAGTATACAGTTAACAAATTGGCAGTTCATTCTTTGTATTTTCAACATGTCTAACTATGAAGGGGATATAGATAAAGTTTTGAATGGCTAGTAGCAGAGCTCTGGCAGCCAAGTGGTCCACCAAGTGGAGCACCTAAACTATAGGAAAAGAAACACATACATGCACAGAAATAGAAACCGATAGAAACCCACACAACTCTTTTGTCATGGCCAGCATGGCTAGCGGCATGGATCGCAAGCACGTGGGCCAATGACGACGAGGTGCAACTTGACAATCATACTCCTGCTAATACAGTGTATATCTTTGAGTTTTTAACATCAACGATATGGTCAATTGACACATGTCAAAACAAGGTATGCATTGACCAGTATCACATGACCATATCATGGGCTCATGTTTACGCTTACCCAGGATCAAAAGCTGGTAAGTTCAAGTTTTCTTCTACGCAAATGTTTTTCACTGCTTTAGGGTCATTGGCTACTGGTGTAGTTTGAGGATTATTCCAAATCAAAACAGAAGGCCAAACAATATAAACAAAAAACCTCACCACCCAGGAGCTCCACTTTTAGACTTGGGTTAATTTATACTAATTCAATTAGATTACTCAATCTTGATTTCTATGCGATACCCAGTCGACTTTGGCTATGCCCTTGTCAACTATGATGTAAAAGATATCACAAAGCTCCTAATCTAATTAAATATTGTTGAATACGAATCAAGAGAGAATAATCTATTTGTGATTGTTTCAGGAGAATTCTCACTAAATTCCTTTCAAATCAATTAATTTTAATTTACAATTTCTCTGTTTATAAAGACAAATTAAATTTCATACTTTGGCAAAATCAGGAGCCTACTAAATTGTCACAGTTCAAACTTGTTACTGTGTATGCACACTCAAGTCACTCATCAGTTCATTCTCTGCAAGTTTAGTAGTATCAAACTTCGCACTAAGGCAGACTAAACAGCAGTTTTAAAATGACAGCAGTGTACACATGTTCACCAGTTTAAACAATTTTTAGTTGTCTAATTCAATTAATGGTGAATGTTGTTCTTCTAATTAGTCTTCTCAGGAATTGAAATATCCAGTGATATTTCCAAAATGTTTTCTAAAGCTTCAGTTAAATGAGAAAATTTTGCCATGTTGTAGATGATCTCCAGCAACTACATTAAATGATGATAGTGTATGAATAACTAGCTCAGGCAATCACTGACATTAGTGTACTTGTAGAAATACACTTAATTGTTGCACACATCAGTAGAAATTATTCAACAATATTGTAATTACTACAATATGATTACCGGTAGTTCAGCTATTGCATACCCTGTCAGCCATTACTGTGTAGTGACTGGAGGATATCCACCTAATGGCAACGTTTTCTCTTTTCTCACAACTGACAAGCTTAGGAAGATTACTTAATTTAATTTCCAAGAGAAATAAGAAGAGGAAATTAAGAGTTATCTAGCTTTGAAATGTTTAAAATTCTTCAATGAACAAACAAGTGTATGTAAACAGCTGAATGCAAAAAGTCTCAAAAATTATTTCCAGGAATTTTAATCAAAATTCTACTAATTATAAACTTTATTGTTTGCCCTCAATTTCTAAAAGCTAAGTGATAGTTGATCGTCATCATCTCATAATAATCTTGAGCTAAATATCTAATTGCTTCAGTGGAATCCCAATTTTTCCAGCCCCTAAGGGAAACCAAAATTGAAACTTTATTGGGCAGTTCAAAAAAGAGGTTAAAATTACTGTATTTGACTGAGAGGAAGGAAAATCAAGGGTTAGAGAAATCGGAATTCCACTCTATAAGTTCAACAAAGAAAACCTCAACTGTCACAAGATACCACATTATTATACACATAGAGGTACACTTCTGCAGGCTCAACCACAATTTGCTAGTAACACATTATAAACCTGAGTGTATACAACTCAGCAGATACAATCTAATGTGAGTACTGTATGTTTTAATAACACACCTATCAACTGGTTTAATACAGTACCGGTCGAAGGGATTGCAGCATTACACGCGCGTAAAGCACGTGTACTACACGCACATTACACGCAGCGTCCACGCAGTGCCCACGCAGTGTCCACGTATGTGTGTAAAGCACAGATCATCAAGCCACTGTACATGTGCTCCTCACAATAATTAAAACATCTTTATGTGACATAATGGTGAGATCACAAGAAACAGTTGTTTCCCTTCAACCTTTGTGAACACTTCAGATTGTTTACTGCGGACATTGTAGATAATGAGAATCTTAGTTTCGAAGTTAAGAAAAACTGTGAACACATCATTGTCTTGCACAGAAGTGATAAAGGACCTGTGATGATCTGACCGCCAAGATTGGGATTTTAGTTGATTGCATTTATGATACCAGCACCATTTTCTACTTGTTGATATCTGCTCGCCACCACCATCATAAGCTATTCTTCTGCTGAAGCCAATTTCTAGCTGAATTTCTTTCTGTGAAATAAAAGAAACAAGCTGGAGTTTACAGATATGCTTTCCCTCGCTGAAAACAAACTGTTTCCTGCCTGCTGCTGGAGTGCAATTGACTTCCCAATTAAAGGGACTTCCATGTACACTTTGACCTTCAACTGCCACAAACAAAGAAGCAAGTCCTATACCCGGTGGAAAATAAGAAAAGTTATATGATCCATCACAATTGTCTTGTACTGCGAGTATTTCTTGCTCCTCCTCAACAGCTTCACTGTTAAAAAAAACTTGAACCTGGACTTTATGGCCACCTCTTGCTGTTCTTCTCCCTTTTTCATCTCTAATAATAAGCACAAAATCTACGGAATGCCCAGCTAAGGTTTGGTACATAACCCCTTCCTCTCCTCCTACAACACATACAGTGCATTTTTGTGGGTCAAAGGGAATGTAGCATAAGGATGCCATTTCTCCGATGTCCCAAATGTCTTGATGCACTAGTAACTTGACATAATCATCTTCGCAGGGTTTTAACTGGTTCTGTGATGAATTAAGTTGGGAAAGTCGCTGGATTAGTTGTTTCTTCAAGGACAAGAGCTTCACATCATCTCCGTCTGCTATGGCACAATCAGTAAACTCAATACTGCTTGTCAATTGCGCCAAAAGTAAGCAAAGTGTCTCTGCTTGGCTTTTAAGTTGTTCGACTTTTTGTTCACCTTGCATCATTGCTTCACGCTTTAAATTTTCACGGTAATACTCCAATGCCTTAACTTGTTCATCAAAAAAGCAATCCACCTGTTTGTTAACTTCAGTGACTTTCTTCTGGACACTACTTTTCATCATCTGCACAGCTCTTAAGCCCCCTGCAACTGCACGTTGCTTAACTTTAGTTTGTCGAAGAACAGATTGCACAGCATTTCTTTCCTTAACAGCAACATCAGCTATAAAAGCATACTTATGTTCACGATGATCTACAATGGTACAGTCTCGGCAGATTGTTTTCTGGCATGATTGACAAAACAGTTTCAGTGTTTCACCATTATGTTTTTCACAAAAAGCTGGCTTGACAAGGGCCTGAGAACCACCTGCTTTCACCTCCACAAGGGATAAAATCTTGTGACCCTTGAAAGTATTGATCCTTTTGTGGGCAGTTACACAATACTCACACATGAAAACGCTACAGCTAGTGCAACGTGATACACCTGCGTCACCACTGTCACACAGTTCACAGATCAATGACTTGCCTGTGCAGGAAGTGCTGTCTTGCATTCTGAGCAAGGTCATAAAATTGTTTACCCAGAAGTTGGGTTGCAGCTTCCCTACATCTCCATCTGCAATCTAATAATTGAAAAACAATTGTAGAGTCCTGCTTGATTGTGTAAATGAAAGATCTATTTGGTGCAAACAAAGCAATGATATTACATGTAGCTACAGGTCCAAGAGCATTAGACCTAACGTTTGAGTTTTGATGAACAGATATTTTGCTGGAATTCTCTGGCCGCTGGAGCAGTATCCAAGCCAAGTCACAAGGTGGATTTTCTAAAGGCTTTAATGGTCACACGTTCACAAAGGTTTCACAGTGTCTTAACTCGAAGCTATATCGATCTGAATTAACACCTAAATTGTAACGCAAACCTTTTTATTAAAGTGATCAAGTTTCACGATTACATAATATGTGCCCCAGTCCCCGACAATATTAATGAAGAGTTCATGTACACAAACATGTAGGTCTTAAAAGAAACTCATGCACATTTAATTTAACAATCATATATAATTCTACCCTCCTGTTCAGAAATCCAAACCTGAAACTTTATTCATTTACAACACAAGTTAACTTGAGAAAGCAGGCTTAAGTTCTCGCTTCCCTGGTTCCTGCCAAATCACTTCACTTGCTACATTGTAACTTGTTTTAAAGTTGCGACTTTCCTTTTGGTGACTGATCAACACAGTACGTAATGTAGGAGTGGGGTGGGGTGGACCAGAGCAAACAAAAAGAAATATTTTTAGCATGGCTAATAGGTGAAGAAGCCTAAGGATTCACTTGACAAATATCCTTTTCATAGAGTGTACAATGAAACTTGAAGGATCGATAATTAAAAATTAGTAAAACACTTTCAAATTATCATTTTCCAGAATGAAGTTCCACTTGGGTCATTGTTACATTGAAAGGATCGTTTGCCAAATAAGTACATATGATAACACAAGTTCTGTTTCATACAATCTTAAATTATCCAGAGATGTGACCACAAGGAAGAGGTAACATATAATTCCAAATACACCGACCCACCCACACCACTGTACTTTTTGGCCAGTCTCTTAGTGTGCACATTGACCCAAACAAATGAGTGTACACGTAATTGCAGGCTATCTGGGAGATTATTGAATGATCATATCAACATCAATTTATACCATGCCATAGAAAATACAATGGGATTAAATCAAAATACAGAAAAGCCACTAGCCTCTAATACTTAGAACATGTTCTAATTCAACTTACTTTTACATCCTGCCTGCACTCAGGGCATGTTATGACATGATCAGGTCCCTTCTTCTTCACCAGTTTTGCAAGGCACTCTTTACAATAGGTGTGCAGACATGGTAGAACTTTTGGCTCCTTAAATTGTGCCAGACAGACAGCACAACGCAGCTGTTTATTAAACTCTTGAGGTTGAACAGAAGCCATTGCAAGTCTGAAAATGAGAATCCAAAACCAAAACTTTATAAAGTGAATGAAGAACTAGAGCTGTAAAATACCTGGATAATTGTACAAGAACTAATGTTAAACCAAATTTATGGGATAATATGAATATTGGATGCATGACTTGCACATCTAAGTTACATTTGTTACCATGAGCAGGGATAACACAACATTTAAGAAAAAGAAACATTTTCTGTGCTCCTATGAGTTCTAACAACACAAGTGCAAATGTAAGAAATCAAAGGCCTCTTTGAGGCTACGACTATTTTGCATGATGAAGTACATGCATCAGTATAAGCAGAAAAGAT
>OMLO01005162.1_pt1 | contig 10943 bp, 3 predicted proteins | sample 1674811 | NCBI WGS metagenome assembly OMLO01 (sample SAMN06265003, study PRJEB25207) | coral metagenome | isolation source: Coral host | place: Mexico:La Bocana,Puerto Morelos, Mexico | collected 2008-11-13 | reverse complement strand
TTTTCCGCATAACGCGCGAATGAATTACCGCACAGATCTAAATCTTGGCGAAGTTGTTTATATATCAATCATGTTTCGTCTCCCAGTTTCTTGACTTAATGTATTGAATGGTAACGATTTTTATTTTTGATGGCGTGACACTGCAAACCAGCAATTGCATTATTTAGAACTTCACAAGCAGTAAGCAACAAATGATGCTCAAAAGCAATTAAAATGTCTGATGTCAATTGAACTCTCCGTCGATAGGACATTCTAGAGATCAGTTCAAGGCCATGAAATGTGTTTTAAAAATCTTTACTAAAAGCACTTGAAAGTGAACATTTTTCATTATAGTTTTGAAAATGTATCTGTTCTCTTTATGCTGAAAAAAATTCCCATTATGTCGGCATTATGCTCGATGCTCGGACTATAGCATTATGTCCAAAATAATAGCGGCATAATTGATCTAATGAGTATTACTCAACTGGATTATTGCACAATGCAAGAGAGTTTTGATGATATTGTCGTTATACCATGCTCTAGAAATATGGAAAGCGCGCGCGTAATTTTAAGGGTTGTCTGTGTTTTCATTCTATTTTAGTTTTCTATTTTTTTCGGGGTGTTTTTAAGAAAAACAGTTATTCCACGGTCGCTTGTTAGATATGTTTTACACGACCCCCTCCCCCCCTACTTATCGTCTTCATACTGAAAGGTTATTCACTCACTCAAGATTATCGCTAACTCGAAGCTACGCGCTTCGTTAGTAATCTATTTAACAATTATATTATTCCATGCTGTTTTTTGGGATGTCACGCAACGCTCCCCAAAAAAACGGCTGCGAGGGAGACTAGGGAAAGAATTAAGTCATCTTATAGATGGTTTTCACTGTCACACAACGGAAAAATAAATCGGGAAACTATTCAGCGGATAAAGTCAGGAAATTGTAATGTTAGATAGATAAGCAAGACATTTCTCCATGTTTTGGGTCTCTGCGTGTTCTCAAACTTAAGATATAATTATTTGTCGAAATGTTCTGCGGAAACTTACAGAGCCCTATATGGAGCCGCCATGTTGGTGGGGCTCATTGCTCCAGTCCACCAACATGGCGGCCGGAAATTGGCTATCTAGGCGACTAATTATCTGCACTGAATCACAAAATATTTAATTAAATACAAGCACTTTCCCTGACACTTAAACTCTAAAGGACTACAAATCACTATATATATTATTAGTTTATATTTTTCCACAAACGCGATCGGAGCGGTATGTCACACACTGCCAGAACTCTGAACTTCAAACTGCGCTAGTTTCCAAACCAAGCACGCTGTTGAACTGAAAAAATGTTAACAGATATAAATCTTATATGCCTTTGATGACGTCAGGTGTAAACGATCTTTAGTCAGGACACGTCATCTTAGTTTACATGACATAGCTTACGATTGCCTGGTTACAATGTCCGACGCAAAATCAACGTGTTTTATTTCCACGGTTCCCGACAAATCCCAGCCTGTGAGTGCATATAAACCTGTAAATTTGCTGGTGTAAAATATTTTTAGAAGGTTTTCAAGATGGCAGACGTGGCAGAAGTCGAGGATCAAAGCCGACGAAATGAACTCGAAGCAGAGATGTCACGGTAATGTTAATTTAAATAGTTTGTATACAGCTCACAAAATTGATTTTCTGTCAGAGTCGAGCAATTCATTTTTTTCACTGACTTCTGAATCCACAATACAGTGTAAAATTTCTAATCGTTTCACATAGTTGCAATGTTTAAACATTCTTATTTAAGAAGGGGTTTCGAGAAATTTAATAGTGACTTCTCCCAAGTGCTACAGACTTTGTCGCTTGCAATTGGAAATCAAAACCATAACAAAATTCTCGAATCTGATTGGCTATCAGTAGGCGCCATGCATATAACTAGACAATACACATGGGTTATTGACCAAGCTTGTTCGGTCAAAATGGTTGGATATTGGCCGAGTTCTTTTTTTGCGTGTTTATGGACCGAGACGAAGTCTCGGTCCATAAACACGCAAAAAAAGAATGAGGCCAATATCCAGCCATTTTGACCGAACAAGCTTGGTCAATAAAGGATTTACTATACTGGATAAGACGCCATAACATGATAAATGTTCCTTGCGGGACATAACCTGTATCCCGAGCGGGCAAGATAGCTCCATCTTGCCTGCTCGGGTAGCCAATCACAGAGCGAGATTCGGTTAATCTTGCCCGCTCGCGGAGCTAGTCATATAATAAACAATCTTATTATTCAACAAATTGTAACACTGTCCAAATATGGTCATGATTCTCTCAATATCTGTCATCCGTAAGTAACAGATATCCTGCGATATATGTAATTTTGTACGCCGCAACAAGCTAAACAAGCAAAATAAAAGAGTTTTTTCCTGTCCGGATAAAATTGTTAGTTTTGTTTTCAATTTGTTGAATAATAAAACAATTATCCTGCTCAATCTTGCGGAATATCGCCTGATTTTAGCCGGCTCGGCCTATGGCCTCGTCGGCTAAGTATCAGGCGATATTCTGCACGATTTTGCAGGATAATTGTTAAATATGTGTTAGTGCACAGTGTTTATCATTTGATATGCTGTTGCTGTAGGCTGATTCCTTTTCTCATGCACCTTGATGAATAATATACTTGAACTCTATTGTAATATAAATATTTTTTTATTCGTACAGTCCAACCTCCAGTTGTGACCTCTGTCCTCAGTAGCCAATTTTCAAAAAAATTCCCAATTCAAATCACTATATTTGGAACCTCCTGTAAGCGGCTACCTCTTATAAGCAACTGCAACCACTTTTAGAGTTAAAATTTTTTTGTTGTTGACCTCCTGTAAGCAGCCACTTGACAGATATTAGGGTGAAAATTGGATAATAAGGTGTTGTAGCATTGTTGCATTTCTGGGAAGTACTGAATTTTTCTTGAAATTGACTTTTTACATAAATAAAACTTTGAAAGTTCAAAGAAGAAATGCATATACATTGTACTCTATCATTCTGATTTAGGTGGCATGCCTCTCCAAGGCTTAAAAAATATTTGAATTCTAGCTTGCCCCTTGAACATTGAACTGTATCTTTCTCAACTCTAAAAAAGCAATTTTGAAGAGAAGCACGTAAAATTAAAACCAAGTGCAATAAAAAAAAAACAATTTGGCTTCTCCCCTTTCAGTTTTGTAACAGGCACAGGGTCAAACTTGTAAAGCCAGCGACTGCATTTATTTTTTCATTGGGTGGTTGAAAAGTAGCTTCAGTCGAGTGGAAATGTCTTGGTTTGAATAAAAAGTTATTTTCCTTCAAAATCCAGGAACACTAAAAGTTTTTTGATAACTTACTAATCAATTTCTTTTTAATAGTATTAATATTATATTTCTTTTTATCTGCACGGGGGTACCCAAGTAAGCTTATATTTCTACCAATTTGTTTTGACAAAGATCGACCCAGGATTCAGTTGCTGATGAGGGCTTTGTTTTTGCAGTAGAAATATTCAGCTACTTTGCGTGTACAGCTTCTACAGCTACGATTCATGTATGTCAAGTTTGGTTTTATATAGTGAAACTAGATAAGCTTTATCTTGATTAATCTCAAGACTTTTATTTTACCCATAATTTACTCATTTCAAAATTTGTTATCATTAATTTAACCAGCAGGTGGCTTGCCTGGGTTCTTGCCCATGGGTAAGTAAGGAGAGAAAGTTGCTTGCCCAAGGGGAAAATGTACTTGTCCCTCATGAGCAGACAGGTTGTTTTCAACACCTGTTCTCATGTCCCAGAGAAAAAAGAATGACACTTGTTTTTAGTTCTACCTCATTTGTTCAGTTAGGCAGCCATCATTCCAAAGTGAAAGTCAAATGTCTAAGGCTTGGTAGATGAGAAGAGCAGCATTCAACCCATCCTATCATACAACATTATTACTTTTCAGGTTTGAGCAAGAAATAGCTGAGCATCCTATCGCAAGGCCAGTTATAGGAACTAACACATTTCAAATGGCTTCAAAAGCAATCCAAAATGCTGTTGTAACGCCAGACACTAAACCTGTACAAGACATTCGACCAGACAATCGTAATTTCACACCAAGACCTCAAGTCATTCATCCACGTCCATTATTACAACCTCAAAATTTAGGGCCTCGCGTTGTTCAAGGTACATTTAATCAAGTGCAACCGTACATGCAGGGTCCAATCCAACAGCCTGTGCAAGCCCCACCAAATCAGTTACCTGCACCTCCAATGCCACCTAGAATGACCTTACCACATGCAATCCCTCCCATGGTTCCCCAGATGGTCCCTACACCAGGAGCACATCCAGTTATGGCCCCTGTTGGTGTACCCATGGTTCCTGTGGCCATGCCTATGGCATTACCTGGTATGCCTGTGGCAGGGCCTGTTGCTGCCACAGGTATGCCAATGATGACTCCTGAAGAACAGAAAGAATGGGAATCAACATATTCCCAGCCTGGGAGTACAGAGACAAAAGACAAAAAGAAACCTAAAGAAAAGAAATTTGTGAGAGTTGCAGGCAGCACAGTCTGGGAGGATAACTCGTTAGCAGAATGGGAACAAGGTAAGGTGGACCAATTTTTTGACACCTCAAGAATGCAATAGTTTCGCTTTCCCCTTGTTGTTTGCTCTGCGAAAATATCTGGGCACTAAAACAATTAATGGCGTATCTCAACTGATTATTGCAAGTTTCCATAGCACATGACTTATTTCTTTTCTGAAAGAAAACTTTATTTTCTTACAAGAGAAATGGGAAAAGTAAGCTAATTTAAAAACTACCATTTAAACGATGTGATCCACTAAACTGTTTTCCATTTGGCAAATTTGAGTCATTATTAGGCGACTGTATACCTTGCCTGTCTGCGGATCCACTTGTCTATTGCCTTGTGGATCCACAGCTACTTTGACAATGCTATTACAAAATTCATTATGAATAACAGGACAGAAGCATGTGTATGTTATCTGACTTGACCTTTTGTCTTTGTAGATGACTTCCGAGTGTTTTGTGGCGATCTTGGCAATGAAGTGACTGATGAGATTTTAACTAGAACATTCTCAAAGTACCCATCTTTACTGAAGGCTAAAGTTGTTCGTGACAAAAAAACAAACAAGAGTAAAGGATTTGGGTTTCTTAGTTTTAAAGATCCCAATGACTTTGTCAAAGCTATGAGGGAAATGAATGGTAAGTGGTGCCTCTGTTGAAGTTTATGCTGAAGACTATGTAAGGTATTGCAGCAGTAGTTACTGTTAGTAATTATATGAAACACTGTTTTGGGGAAAGATTCAGGAATTGTAAAGCTGAGACCATTAAGTATCCATTGGCGAAGAGCAGCTTTCTTTTGATTGTTGTAAAGTAATAGACTTTATGTCAACTCTGCTGCACAAGTAACTCAAAAAACTTGCGCCACTTTTTCATCCAATCAGAAATAAAACCATAAAACCACTCATTCGCACAGGTTTTCCCGCACTTTGCATCAACTACATGCAATTACTTTGAGTTTTGATTGGTTCATTCTATTGTCTTTATGATTGGCTAGAGTGATCACTTTGGTTGTGGTTTTACGACACTCAATTGAATTGTATAGTGCATTCCCAATAAGTGCAGCAGTACCAAACACTTCAACACTTGAATACTTTGATTTTATTTAGTACGTATTTCTGTTTAGGTGTCTTATTAACAAGTAAATACATCTTGGGTGTATTGCATGGTTTACAGATAATATGGGCAGATATTTTATGCCCCTGGGGCAAGTAAAGAAATGTGGGAAATAATGTGTCAACAAGTTATTACTGATGTGTTAAATCACAGAATCAGAGATTAAGCTCCCACTTACCATGTCTCCTATGTTGCATATCCTGTTGGTATCATAAGTCAAATAACCTACAGGGTAACAGTGGAACAGTTGTAAATAATTTACTACAACTACTATAGGTTGGTCAAAATCTATACTAATATTTAAAACATTGACATGAAAGTTTTTTCCCTGAAAAGTGCATCGATTTTAACAAGTGTTCTCCAATTTAATAGAGAGAGAATCCCCTGTATTGTTTGCTAAATAAGTATTTTTTGAATTTTCAGTTGCATTATTAAAACATTCTCCTTTACCCTTTATCTCTTGTGGGTGGTGTCTTGAAATAATATTTATTTATTTATTTTTTCAGGTAAATATATTGGTAATCGACCAATCAAACTTCGGAAAAGCACTTGGAAAGACCGTAATATAGAAGTTGTCAAGAAAAAAGCGAAAGAAAAGAAGCGTTTGGGATATAGATAGGCATTAAGGAGTTTGTTATTCCAATGAATCCTTTAAATGCTTGCATTTCACCCTGCATGTAAATGTGTCAAGCAGTAAATAGTGAGAAGTATAAGTATGTATATATGTTTTTGCAAGATACAGATTATTTCAAAGATATGTACTAAGTTTTAATTGCTTTTTTTGTCTTTACCTTGAAGTGAAATTTCATGGTTTATCAAAATCTGAAATGTCCAAATCATCCCCTATTTGTTTTTTTTCCATTTACCTTGTGCTTATTTTAGTTGCATTCTTAAAAATAGTAATAGGCTTTTTGTGACAACGGTCATGTGGTATTGTCATAATAAAAAGAAAATTAAACAGGATGTTGCAAGGAATTACAGTTATGATTTTTAGAAATTAGGGTCCCAAATTATCGGTCTCTTGAATCTCGGACAGGAACCCTTAGAGGGGGAATATTTCAACCTGTGATTGGCCTGGGGTTCAATCTTCTTTTCACTGGCTTCTGCCAAGGGGAGAAGTATTTAAATTTGTGTGGTTTGCCCAGAGTTAACCTGCAACAGAAACCAGTAGAATCTGGTTTATGTTACAACGTCCTGATAATGACCTATTGGCTTGTTTTTCTTTGAAAGCCTAATGTTTAACTGACAGCAGTTTTTCATGCATCTGTTCTGTTATTGATCATGAATTTCATCATAACATCTCTAAGTTGCCGTAGATCCACAAGGTGAATGGATCCACAGACTACTTTGACAATGTCTGCGGATTCACTCGGCTCGACAATGTCTATGTGGATCTACTCAGCTATCACCTTGTGGATCCACAGCTACTTTGACAATGTTATGACCAAATTCATTGGCAATAACAGGAGAGATGCATGAAAAACTGCGGTCTTTTTGTTTTTTTACTATAACAAATCATCAAATTACTCTCAGCACTCATTATGTCATGAATTCATGTTTCTGTCCACTTGTGGACAATGAAAATTAGCCAATGAGTGTGCAAGAATTTCTGCAGTTATCGTAAAAAGACCATTTTACAGTTGTCTGCTTGGTGATTTGGCCTTTGAATAGCAGTGAGGTTGGAAGTAGTCTCCTTTGCAGCTGCTGGGACCGGAGTCACGCAACACTCCTCATCCCAGGCGACTGCGCAGGAGGTGGCCTTGCTTGGATACAGACCTCTCTGCTTTTGTCAAGTTAGCATAAGAACAACTTGATTTACACAACACAAGCAGAGAGGTCAGTGTATCAAAACAAGGTCACCTCCAGCCTTGCTGCCCTTTGAAGGCCAGGTTACTGAGCAGACAACTGTAAAAAAGGGTCTGTTGTTATACATACACAAATTAAGATAATTAATTTAACAAAAATGAATATTTTCTGGAATTAAACATTCCAGTGTCTGGTAGTCTTTAATAAGCTAGACCATGTCTTGAATTAATGAAGTAGTTTACAGAAGCTCATACACGAGTGAAATATTTACATTTTTCAATGGTAACATATTTTAAGAGATTTTGCGCTTTTCTTAGTATTTTAAGAGGTGTCCAGGTTTTGGTAGGTCTGGGTGTTCCAGAGTGTTCTACTGTTCCGTGTTCCGGTGTCTGGGAGTACTGCATCCCTCAGAAAACTGTCCTTTTCATTTGACAGGTAATACCCAAGCATATTTTTGCACCAAATGGAAGCTCAAAAGCAATAACCTGCATTTGGAGTTCATCTGTTCAGAGGTGGAGGAAAACTGTGAACCTTTGAGGAAAAGAGAATTGCCAAATGACAAATATCCGAGCATATTGTATTTATTACCCTTCAAATATATTTCGCAACACGGCAGTTTGGAAATTTGAGGAATATTTCGGTAGCTGGGGAATATTCTGTCACGTGATGCGTTTTGAGTGATGAAAATGATAAGCGTTGTCTTTAGTGTAACAGTTATTTTGATTGGCTTAAAATGTGGCACGTCCTGAAAGGTATCCAATCATATTTCACCTTTTTTAAGGTTGCTCGGAGAGCTGGCAAAATTTAGTTTTATGGCAAATGTAACTAAAGATTCGGGGGAATCGATTCGGTATGGACCTCGTCCTCGACCTCCTTGATCAGTATCTGTTTACACCGTATGTTTATCCCGCAACGTGGCCAGAGAATGATTTATTCAGACAATTCGTTTCCTTGCTCCTCCTTACGAACATCGGAGGCGTGATCATGTATCTTTGCCTCGCGTCTTTAAGCTTCCTCATCGTGTTTGATCGCGTGCTTATGCATCACCCGCTCATTCTAGAGAACCAGATCCAAAAAGAAATAATGGTGACCTTAAAAGCTATTCCATTCATGAGCTTTCCCACAGCTTTGCTCTTCCTTCTAGAGGTACGCGGTTACAGCAGACTCTATCTACCGTCAAATTTCGCCTGGCCTCATTTGGTCGGAGACATCTTCTTCAGCATCATTGGCTTTCTTGTCTTCACCGACTCATTAATTTACTGGATCCATCGCGGATTGCACCATCGCTCTGTGTACAAGTATTTGCACAAAGTTCATCACCGATGGAAGGTTCCAACTCCATTTGCAAGCCACGCATTTCATCCTGTTGATGGTTTTCTTCAAAGCCTCCCTTATCACTTGTTTCCTTTCTTGTTCCCTTTAAACAAATATGTTTACCTGGCTCTTTTCGTTTTCGTTAATATTTGGACGGTGTCGATTCACGATGGAGATTACAGAGTTCCGGAGATGCTGCGACCTGTTATCAACGGATCTGCTCATCATACAGATCACCATATACTGTACAACTGTAACTACGGACAGTATTTCACTTTGTGGGATCGTATTGGTGGCTCGTTTCGACATCCAAGCGCTTTCCAGGGAAAGGCACCGATTGACGAGTTGAAGCAAAATGGAAGCAAAATGGAGTGATGTTACAAACAAGGAAAATAGTTGCGACATGAATTTTCTGTTTGCTTTTTTCATGCCCAACATAATTACCCGAATGTAAACATTGGATATTAAAATTTATGATTTTCCCATACCATCAGTCTTCAAGGCGTCAAGATCTTATTTTCTACCAGCTATAATTTTGCGGAAAATCTGGAAAACATCTAACTCAAGGGGGGGGGGGGAAGGTTACACCCAGAAAATTTGGTGGGAGTGTACAGTACAGCCTGCTTCCCAAAACCCTGACCCTATTTGTGGCCAAAATCTGTGATTTTTCCCTACCCTGGAATGTGCAGTCCTTTCATTTGCCCCTGGTTCCTAAAAATATTGCCTTCTGTTCACATCTGGATCCCTAAGGAATGTCTTTTGGTTTTTGACAGTAGGATAAACGGCAGTCATATATTATGGGAACAGTGATTTTCACAAATGTATGATTTGCCGTATTGAATAAGGACATAATTATTGCAAGTACAGTGGAACCTTGATGTAATGAACCTGGCCCCGGGGGGGGGGGGGGGGGTACTCTCATATAGAAAGGTTGGTGAAATCCTCAAAGAGATCGGTGAGTTTCTCAAACTTTATTTAAAACCACCTTCAGCCAGTGCTAGTAGACCAGACTTGAGAGACCAGCAGAGGTCAAGCTTTAAGGTCATTCCACCGAAATAAAACCTGCACTGAGATTTTTGTCAAACTTTGCCTATTGATTGTTTATATTATAGGAACTTAAATTTTGAATTAAAAATGAAGGGTCCCCATGTAAGTGCAGTGGGGATATGCAGTGCAATACTGGGGAATGACCTGAGAACAGTGTGCACCCGAAAAGATATTGGTGTTTCATGAACACATTGAGCAAGACAAAGAGCATCTCTAACCTTTTCATATGGGAATTCTCCCCTTGGATAACAAAAGGCTGAGCCAAGGGACTGGCGAAATATATTGCCTATAAAAAAGTTCAGATTCGATGTTTAGTTCAGAGTTCTTTTCCATATACTACTGGGACAAAGAAACATACCTTTCAGTACACCAATAACTTTGTTACGTAGAGGCTTGCCAAATCAAGGTTCCACCACAATTTACTGTGTTTTAGTTTGGAGTTAGTTTTGGAGTTATCAGTTGGTGGACCTGAGTGAAGTCACATGGTCATTTAGTCAGGTGACTAACTGAACAGTAAAGAATTCTTGGGATGGTGCTATTTAGGTTAACTGGAATACCGTTCAGTCTAGCTGTTGACAGAACTTTTGGTGAACAAGTGAGGTATTAAAGTCGACGAGGCTGTGCTGTTTAGTCTGCCTGAATGCTTTTTGGGGCTCACGGATGTAACATTAAATCTGTGAGCCCCAAAATTAAAACATTGCACATTCGCAGGATTTAGTCATATCCTGCATGCAATTCTGTAGGTGTTTTTTGCTGTTCATACCCTAGTTGGAATGTGATTTGTACTTTAAAGAATAGGTATAAAGTAAGTTCCTTTATGTATCTTGTTCAAACTCCCTGATGAAGTCTGTATGATCAGACGAAACTGGTGGGAGAAAATAAAGCAAGTTGACAAGATCAGTTGCTGAAGTGCTGCTCACTAGTATTATTTTAAAAAAGTTACGTGACAGGTAAAAGCCGCTAGCCAATCACAGTTTTCAATAGAAAATACATAAAGCTACTACTTTCTAAAATTTAAAGTGCCCATAATGTCAAAAAATTTTTTTCGCTCTTTCACCTAAAGAACTTCTGCGAAAAAATTTTTCAATTTGGATAAAACGCAATTTTTTTACGAATCTTTACAAAGTT
>OMLO01005161.1_pt1 | contig 10943 bp, 5 predicted proteins | sample 1674811 | NCBI WGS metagenome assembly OMLO01 (sample SAMN06265003, study PRJEB25207) | coral metagenome | isolation source: Coral host | place: Mexico:La Bocana,Puerto Morelos, Mexico | collected 2008-11-13 | reverse complement strand
TACATAGACACGTGACCAGCCGCAACCAGGGTACTTTCTCGAGGTAGGAAGAGAGAGGACCCTGGGAACGAGGTTGTAGTCAGTAGGGCATGCCAAATGGTGATTAAATGTCTTAACTTCCATCCTCTCTGGCTGGAGAACAGTTCAAGAAACTGTACAACTTTCTGCTATTTAGTCGTCTTCGTTTAACTGTTTAAGCGTTCAATTAAAAGAACGAACTTGCACATTGCTAGTATTGTATTGTACATGTGATGGAATGTTCCAGTTTCTAAAATAAATATTCAAACATTAATAGCACATTAAAACGCTAGGAGGATGGAGTTGCTCACTTCTCGGTTGATTACGCGGCCTTTAAGTCTTAGTTGTGTCTCTGTAACAGTAGATTGACTACCTAGTCATCTTGTGTTCCCTGTTTGTATAACGCTGGGACTTCGTCAATTGTAGACTTCCATTCTTCTCCTGGTTGCAGCCTGTTCGTGTTATCCGTGAAGAAGGGATTCATTTGGTCTTGGTGGAACTCTTTAAGTTCTTCTCTGAATGGTTTGAATTCCTTTCTTCCTATGTGTAGATGGGCGTCTGTTTTGCTGGTTTGATATGCACACAGAGCGAGAATGGCAAGAAGCGCAACCCGTGTCTTAGCAGAAGCCATCAATAATATTGAAAATTTTCTGTAAACGAAATAAAGACGATGTTTTATTTGCGAAAAAATCATTAGCTTAAGGTGTTGTAATTTTGATTGATTAGAAAACACTCTTAAAAAGCCGCGCCAAAAGCTTGACTTCTATTAAACAATTAGGTTATGAGCTCGAGATTTCCATCGCCCAAGTCAACTATTACGCATAGAAATTGAAAACGAGTGATGTAATTGTTTTAGTATAAATCTACTAGTCGTTCAATACTTTATCTAAATCCTATTCAAAAACGCCAAGAAGCGGCACCCATTTTGTTAAGAAGGGTACACTGTTACGCTACTCGCTATCTATTACGGAATCTTCTCACTCAAAGGGATTTTCGTTGATATTTCCAGCACTTGGAAGAACTACAACTTAAATATTAATATTAGTGCAACGTGGGTTAATATCTCCGTTGCAATTTTACACTGGTAGTTTTCCTTACCTTCACAAATTTAACCAAGCAGTTGATGTTATCGAGATCAGATAAATCTGTGTAGATTTTTATCTTTTACCCAGGTTTATATACTTTTTTAGTTTCACCGGAAGAATTTCTTTAAATGTTATTTCTACGCACGAAAAACAATTGTTTCATCCTAAAACAGTATCATTTCTGATATGCGTGTGTCCTTTCCTTTCTTCTCTCAGGCAGCTGCCAGAGCTATTTGTTTGTCGAAGGAAATAAATTTTGTCCTGGCGTTGTCTGCAATTTCCCTTTCCTGAAAAACGTTTGCTCCTTTCTATCCCCGTATTAAATATCCTTTCAGTGACAAGTTTCATTGTTAACCTCTTCAGATTATGCTGAGGAAAACAGAAAAAAAGTATATTGACATATATTAATTTTAAAATTCATAGTTGAAGTCTAGATTGATCGGCTTATAAAGCCAGATTTTATTTAATTAATTGGCAAGTTACATATGGAATTCCATTTCAGTGAGAATTGATGTTAATTTGAAACATTGCCGTCACCAAAACTTGATGTCAGTGTCAATGATATGTATGCCTGGCTAATCATTTTTATTTATTGCGCTTATTTCAAATTTTGCATTAGTTTTACATTTTTAGAAATAATCTGTCGTTAACCTATTTGATTAAGCGATTTATTGGCTGTTTAACAATTTATTTTGATATATACTTGTTAGAAGATCTGTATTACTGTCACTTTATCCTATATTCGGTCGGGATATAGAAACAAATAAGGCACGGCATTCATGGAAAACAGGTTTTTATTAGGATTTGTTAACTTTAACATTGTAATTAGCATAATATTTATATAGTGTATTTTAGACTTAGATATTACCTTTTTTCTTATGTAATTTAGACCTGATGAATTTTTTACCGGGATAAATAAAGATTGACTTGACTTGGATATTAATTGAAACAAATTCGGCGGACTTTTTTTCTATTACTTAAAGTCGTTTCAAAAAGCTTTTTCCATCCTAAGCCCGAATTGTATGTGTGTTGTAAGATTTGATCTGATTCTTATAACAAGAGTGGAAATTCATATAAACCTGATCTGTATCCAAAAGGCATTTCATCCCTATATTACTGTTACAAGTACGAATTCAGGGTACCGCGCAAGAGTTTCCGATTTTAGTGTTGTACTTTATTATTGTTTTCGTAATTGTATGTGATGTTTGCTTGCTATAAGTGGGCTGCGCTCTCAGGAAATGAAAGCCATTCTTCTATTTACTGTGTGTTTACTCAAATCAATTCTATTAACTTCCTGTGAGAGTCATGCAGTGAATAAAGCATTTTTATTAAACTGTTCAATATAAAACATGGGCCATGAAAGAACACTTCAAAGTCAGAATAGAATTTTGTTACGCGAAGCGCAAAAGGAGGCCCGATAACTCAATTGTTGAACAATGTGTGAAAGACGAATTGCTGAAACCTTACACCTGACTATTAAGTCCACTGGAAAACTCGCTCGACTCAGCGTTGGAACTGGATCTGACTTCTATGAAACAGTAAAAAAAAGAAACTTCTGTCTAAAGTTGGCCATTTATTGTCAGTCGAACTTTGAGCGAAAAGCGTTATGAAAATTTCTTTGTGGCCGAAAGTTTGCCGCCACTTACGGACAGTCCTCGCAATCGTGGTAACGTTAAGCTCACAAAAGCAATCTAAGTTTAGAACTAGAACAGCCAATTTCAATTTGCTTCTAGAAGTGTTCGTGTTTTGGACACTAAACTACATTCTTATTATAAATACAGATAAATTTCAACTGCCCCTGACGAACACAATCGTGAACAACTTCAGCAACATTGTAGGCGCCTACTTAACCCGCCGAGCGAAATTATCAATGTATCAAAGTTGTGTTGCCATTCCCTTACCTCGAGTACATATTGAACCTATTTTAGAAAAATAAAATCGTGGTAACCTTTATTGTAAGTGTTTGGTTCTAGGAACTCTCAAGTCAATAACAAGTAATAAATTTTTATTCATATCAAAGCTATTTATCAAATTTCTTTATATTTTTATTTTTAAAGGTTTGTTCTAAAAAAATCATTCTTTTTACAGCATTAATCCTTGACAAAAGAATTGACGTCGTATAGCAGTATTTTTGGGATAATCTTGAATTGGGCAGTTCCATTTGTTAGCCAGCAAGGAATGTGGAATATGTCTGATGTACTCCCGGGGATGTACTTTACTTTTTGCTGTGCTCTGTTGCCAAGTTACGCGTTAACATTTGATAATTCACCCTCTGAAACGCTGTTCACTTATGGTTTACACCAGGTTTTCGGATAAAGTAAAAGCTAAATTGACTATCATCGCCAACGTACTGAAGATCAGTAATTGTACCCGCTGTGGTTTTGTTTGTAGCTCTACAATGGGTCAGGCGTTGTTCTAATACTAATACGGCACCTTTCAAACCTAAGCATAAAATCAAAACTATCCGCTGCCGAGCAAAGTCAACTATATATTTCATTGACAGGAATTAAGACGAAATCCGATCGAGAATCGAACGTTGTCAGGTCTTAGGGGACAAAAGTCTCGTACAAGAATAGCTTTCAAAATATTCCAGACCTTTTTGCTGGCAGCTTAAGATATAAATAGTTGCACGAGAACGCAAGAAAATAAATTTCAAGTATAGAGGTAAATTCTTATCATGATTTTCATTTCCTTAGTACTTCATATTAACTTTAAAATTTGTTTTCATTATTTGGTGTTGTTGGAACTGAAGCCCGTTTCTTTTGAGAAGATATTTTAAACAGTATACACAGAAGTTTGCAACACAATGCCAATAATCCTTGACAAAGTTTTTGTCAAGTTGTTTCTCGAATTTCTGACGAAGTCCTTCTTGGTTTCTTTCTATGATGAGCAACACAAAAGAAAAAGGTCGATGTTGTTTCGAAGAAAAACAGGGAAATACGGGAAATAAATGTCATATTAGACGACAGGTGCAGACCAAAGAATATTCTTTGGATCTTTTTTACTCAATGTAATTAATTTCACAGCACAATGACTTTGTAAATCCAGTTTAAATAATGAACCTGATCAAACACCCGTTCCACTAGGTTCATGAAAACACCGACGTTATATTTAATTCAAACTGAGTTCAACTTATGAACTTGAGTAGATCCCGTTTCGTTTATGGAAGGAAAAAACACTGGCCTCATCGTAAAAAATACCAGCTGTTTTATTAATTCTTTTGGCGTAAGTTTAAGTTTGCATAAATCAAACCTACCCTGTCAATGTTTTTCGGTTATTGCTGGCTTGCTTGTCATATCTCTGACAAAGGGTGGCGACAAAATAGACCTTAGCCGACTGAAACATTTGCTTTTTATGACTGTGTTATTGAGTTAAACTCCATTTCATCAGTACCGTTAAATATGTATTCTTCCCACAGAATATACTACGGAAAAAAACCTGTTTGACTGCAACTCCTATTTGCCATTACCTTTTTCAAAACAAAGTTAAAGCAGGTGTGTAAAATTTTGGGTAAGACAACAGTAAAACCGTCATCGGGACGACCAAAAGGTGACCGCGGCTGCTTAATACACGTGGGCGGTTGGTTTTAGTTGCAGTATTTTACTGACAATAATTTCTGGACTTTGATAATGGGCCGCAAAATAAGGGGTGGCCGCAACATATGCGATTGCATTTATTTACTAGCATGCTTCTACTAATCAGAAAAAAATTTTCGCTTTAGAGTCAAGAGGTATACACTGTACGACAAACACTGGCATGTTTAAAGTTTTCGATCTTGTATCAGTTCAGTAATATATCAAAATGTTTTTCCTGCAAGGTTGTGCCAGCTTGAATGATCTTCGGACGCACGTCATCATTGAAATTAACATGCCTCGTGAAATTAACTTACTTCGCTTAGTTCAACTGGCCTGCTTTCATGGCTCCATTTGGATGCAAATCTGAAAAGCAGTTTGAAGTCTTCACATCCTAATTAGCAGCAGAGCACTATCACACTTGTGGTGATATCAGTTAAACTCGTGTTTTCCATTCTTTATTGGATAAAAAGAACTTAAAACCACTTGTTCAGTAAAGTGCAAAGGAAACTACAATTGCTCACTGCTAAGTGTTCAGATGACTATTTTTATCAACTTTACAAATATCTCACTGAATTAGAAACAGGATTTCTTTATTTGTGTTGAGGCAACTGATTTTACACTTTAGCAACTGTCGACTTATTCTATTTTTCAAAAACAATTGATGAATCTCACGAATTGTCTAGCCGAATATGGAATAAAGTACCGGATATTTTTGTTTTCCGAATCATCTTCAACGTTATTACATTAGTGTGTTTTAAGGCCCAATGAATGGCGCTGTAGCTGTGTGGGTTTCCTCTTTCAAAGCTAAGGCTTTGTATTTCCTATGTATAAATGAACGTAAATAGCTAAAATTTTCAATACTATAAGAAAACATCGACGTAGAAGAAGACATAGGTCTAAACGCCATCACAAGTCCGACACTATCAAGCTTCTTAACAAAGGTAAAATAGTATAATGTAGCATTAACGACCTCAGTCTTGAGCACGATGCTTGCATGATGCATCGAGGCGTCGACTGACAATACTTTTAATCCTTCTTGTCTGGAATTCTTTGATGTTGACTGTGGCTTACTGGCACTTCTGTCTAATACTTGAGAAATGAAAATTAAGATAAGATCGTCTATATTGAAATTTATTTTAAAAGTAAGCAGTTTGTCCAACATTTGTGGATTGCTTTTTCTAGGTTGTCAAGTATCAGTAAAGATGTTTGTTCGATCGAGTTGTGATTCAGACGCTAGCAAATCTTGCAAAAGTTTATCTTCGATTACCAGTGATTACATGGAAACAGCTTTACTCAAGTTTGAAAACGTGCGATTTTTGAATTGGTTTTCGCTTGCTATCCACACTAGTACCATAGAAACACCCATCGCGTTTATCGAGAATGCATGCATTTAAATATGCCGTCCAGAAGAGAACCCTATCGTATACTCAGTGTGGACAGCAGAAACTGAGGGTTTCGAACAGGTTGATATCAGCTCTTACTTTTAAGAGTTTGTGATTAATGGACATCAAACCTGACGGACGAAATACTAGCAGAAAAAAGCCCTGAAAAGTAATAAAACTGATATCAAAATTCATTGTCATTAGACTAATCGGATCCTGAAAAGCACAAGTGCATTGAAAAAACATTGAAGATTTGAGGTTCACGTTTTCAATTAACGGTAATTTAATGAAAAAAGAAACAGAAAATTCGCAAATAGAAATGATATTTTCTTCTGTATAATAACTATACCACAAGCGTGCGTTGGAATATGATAATAGTCATCTCATATTCAACAAGCGCGGTAAGTAGAATAATTGTTTTATTAAAAACGCCCCCAAAATAAGAAAACTAAACTAAAACAATAAAAGCACCCCCGAGAGATAACTTTGCAGATGATGATGATGATAATAATGATGATAGCCCATGATGGCTAAGCCAATGAAAACTCTCGAATTGCATTATCTAATGATCCAATTTTTAATATGATCTTTATTTAAGGGAAAAGCAGTCATGGTTCCAAACACCACGAAATTTCACTACATCCTGGCTTGTATTGCTACCGCAATGCTATTCGGCATGGTTGGCGGTCACTTCAGAGTAGGTCGTGAACTGTATGTTTGGCCTGGGCAACCGCGCCCTTGGCAAATATACCCATTGGACCAGGACAGTCCAGGACAGAGGCCATCATCTGAATGGTTTCAAAGGAGTAAAGAGGAAAATACTTCAAAAGGAAATACAGCGCAACAAAGGTAAGCAGTCAAACTAGAGCTATTTCAGTCATAGCACGATTCTTCAGTCGGCAGAGAGAAATAAAGACGGAAATAAGGTGAATCAAACTGATGAAATTTGGATTGGAATGAATGATTTTTAAATGATTTGATTTTTTAATACATCCATTTTCAAAATACTGGTTATCCTTGCAGTCTGATTGGCTCTCAGCAGTGCGATTTATTCCCAAATCGCACTATTTTTTGCTCTAAATCGCATCTTTGTCTCAGCCAATGAGTATGAGACAGTAAAACAAAACAACCAATTAGGTTTCAGGGCTTTTTTTTAACTAACCAATCACATTGCAGGAAAATGAAAGACAAAAATGCCATTGTTTGGCAAATTGCAAACTTTTTATTGTTATAGTAGTTCTTGTATTTAGTCTATTAAATTGTGCGATTTCAAAATGGATGTAATAAAGTGGCAATTGAACTTCGGGTCGTGCAATTTTGGTCTGAAATCATACTTGTGATTCAAATCGAACTCGCGCTGCGCGCTCGTTCGATTTTGAAATCACGCGTATGATTTCTGGCCAAATTGCACTCCACTCAGTTCAATTACCATTATTTATCTCATCCGTCGTCTATCCGCTCTCTGTCGTAAGGACAGGTATGCAGGAACAACTAACTTGTCTTGGTTTTACTGATTCAAAATTGCGGTAGAGCAGTTTTCAGTTGAATGTTGAAAGTAATCAGGTAATTAGTTTGGTTTTGGGATTAGTTCAAGTGGAGCCCCATACCCATATAGGAAAGCAAAGGAAACCCATGAATAGAATTTCTCGTGGTTCTCATGGCTAGTGGTATTGCTCGTACGCGTACGCACGACGATGACGGCGGCGACGACGGAGTCGCGCAAGATGTCAGCATAGTCCAGCTAATAGGTTAACGGAGACACAACCTTGGTTTATGGCATCCTTTGGTACTGGACATTCATGTTATGGTCAATTGACATCTGTCAAATCAGAGTATCCACTGACCAGTATCACGTGATCATATCGTGAGTTCAAGTTTAGAGCTCATCAAGATTACGTGTCTTTCGAAGTGAACCCCTGGTATTGGTTTTCGATTAGGTCGCGGGCTCATATCAGGTTAACTTGTTGTAAACAGGGCCGGGTTGTTCGGAAGCCGCGGGTTGATGCTAAACCCAAGTTTAAAAGTCAACCCGGAATGATAAATTGTGTACAAATGTTTTTCACTGCTTTTGTTTGTGTATTTTGAGATTATTCAATTCAAAACAGAAACCCAAACAATATTCAAAGATCCTCCTTGCAAAGTTACAAAACTAAACTCCATCGGGCTTTGAACAACAAGGCCCAGGAGCGCCGCTTTTAAGCTTGGCTAAATCTATATATTCCTATGGTTTGAGATTGGCTGAGTTGTCTAATTGGTAAGTGAAAACCGCTCTGTACTCTTTGTACACTCTTTGTAGTTTTGCGTGTCGTAGTTTCTTTCTCTCATGGCGCTGAAAGACGAGCTAGCTCCTGATACAATTTTTCTTACCATTCAGAGCATACGGGAAATGTTAGTCTCAATGTTAGCCTGAAATAATACATTAAGTATTACAGCTTTATTAAAAGAAAATAACAAAAAACTGAGCTCTATATGAATTACACCTGACTTCTTTATTTTATTTCACAACAGAGTAAACAATGAAGTCTCCACGCAACACCGTCAAGTCTTTCACAATGTTCGTCCAGGATGCTTATTTACGCGGTATGCAGTACATTTATCCCATCTGATCAAGTGAATACTAAATTAAGTCCAAGTTGCTATGATTATGGAATAATTACATTGGCTTAAAAGGAACCAAAGGAATTTCATTTATAAAATGTTTAACTCGTGTTTAACTCTTAGAGAATGACGCCGAAAAGCAATTCATTAATTCTTGCAATTGTAATTGAAATAATTAAACAGCTGACAAATACGTGTTGATATTTTCCTTCGGTAAATTCTCCATTCTAATTAACAATTAGGTTTTAAGCTGGAAATTTCTATGAGGTGATATTGATGGGGCCAAAGGCCGAGTCTCATAGAAATCACGAGCTTATGATGTGATTGTTCATTTTCGTCAACTATTTTAAAAAAAATCGTACAAAATAGTTGGTTACTTATTTGAACGATCAGTTGTTTATCGAATACTAAAATAATATTACCAGTTTTACCAAATCAAACAATTTGTACTTCTTTATGACTTTTGTTTACTCATTTTTGTTGCATTTTTTCGTCCTTTTCCTTTATCAGTCGGATGGGTCTTGGGCGGAAGCAAACCTTTCCAGAGCGGAAGCCACTGGCAGTCTTGTCGGAATCATCCCAGTCGCCTCTAGGTGTTCGGAGAGCTCGTGCAAAGAAGAACCAAACAACACCACAAGTCTTGTGGTTAGTTAAAAATGTTACTTTTCTTATTCCCAAGCTATTATTAAGAAGTCTACATTCAAGCTTGGTATAATACTGCAGTTTCTTGATTCTTGTTTATTTAGCATAAAGCAAATCCATTCCCATCGACGTTACATCGAGGAAAGGCATTGTGAAAGTCAAGTGTCATGCTCAAGAACACAACTCAGTACTCAATACCCCAGTCCAGAGACTCGAACCCAGATTCCCCCGAACCGAACTCTAGTACACCAACCTTAAGCTCTTAAAAACTGATATTGATTAATGCTTACTTACCGTGCATACAAATAAATGTCAGGAGTACATTCCGCTATCTGTTATATAGTTACAAATATCGAGAGTTTTATACCCTTCAGTATCAATCATAAATCTTTTTTTTTTCTTTTATTCCATAGAAAAACAGTCCATGAAGAAGAATCGCTTTTTAAGGAATCGGAACCTCCTCGTTCTCATCTGTAAAATTGTATCAGTTGAATGAAACTTGTGTTGAATGTTACCTGAATAACTTGTGCTTTTGAAATAGAATGTGAAATAAAACAGTGTACTTACAAATAAAAACAGTAAACAATGATGCTGTGAGGTACGTAATTTATCAAAGATTATGATGGGGATACTGAAGCTTACTGTCGTAGGTATATAACTTTGCCTTTGTGGAGCTTTATGTAAAGGTTTTCAGAATTGCCGTTGGTGGTATTTTTACTCAGTACAGCGGTCTACCGGGGTAGACTTTTGACATACCAAGATAGGGCGTGGATCCGTCACAAACTTTTTGGGTCAATTAGGTTTAGCAGACACAGGTTCTTGAGTTCTTGCTGCCCATTTTGAGGTAGGTTTTTTGGCTGTGAATCTCGTTTAAAACCAATGGTACGAAAGTGGATGTGTTTTTAATTGAAGAAATAGCATGAATTGTGCTTAATAGTAGCGTGTAAATCCCTTTTCTTGCGCACGGTGAAGCTTCTTCGATCCGTCAGAAATGACACAAAGTTCGGACAGTGATGATGATTAACCATCTTTAGAGGTAATAGTAAAAAATGGATTCCTTTTTCAGAATGTTTATAAAGAGTTTATTTCCTGTCCCCCTGACTGAAGGACTGTTGTTCTTTTTAGAAAACCTCTAAACACCCTTGTACTCATATATAGAAAATTTTGTTCAGTATATGTATGTAACTATGGCCAATCCAGATTACTTTCAAAATGTATTTCCCAGTTTTCAGTCGGATATATCTAATTTTACATAAGCAGGGTCCGGATGGGAAAATCCGGACCGCTGGAGCGCGCGGAATTAGCCAATCAGATTCAAGGATTTGGGATTTCGGACCAATGAGATGCTTCAGAAAAAAATAAAGGGTGAATAGTTGAGTACACGGTCTTCCAATTTTGCAGAAAAATAAAGGTCCTCGTGATAAACGGTTTTTTTTTTAGCCTGCGTGCAGACGTCTGGCAGAGGCACGCTATATAGCTCAAAATAGTAAACAGCGACCAAACAACCCGTCAAAGTAAAATTCAGTCTGAGAACAATCGATACAATAAAGCTCTTAAGCCCCCAAAGGATCTCCCTTTGACGAGTAAAACCGTCTGGGGTTAGACAGAGTAAAATCTGTAAGTCACTCTCTGGGAGTGAAGGG
>OMLO01005160.1_pt1 | contig 10944 bp, 10 predicted proteins | sample 1674811 | NCBI WGS metagenome assembly OMLO01 (sample SAMN06265003, study PRJEB25207) | coral metagenome | isolation source: Coral host | place: Mexico:La Bocana,Puerto Morelos, Mexico | collected 2008-11-13 | reverse complement strand
CCTCCATCCTAGATTTTCAGCACTGCACTGATGAGGCCCAGAAGGCCGAAACAGTACTGTCTGCAGTTAGTTATCTATTTATTTATATATATATATTTATTCAATTAAGTTCAATCAATGTAATATGGGTAAGTTACCAAGTATTACACTAATATTTCCTAATGGTTTTTTTTAATGTTTTCAATATGTGTCTTGTATGCAATTTGTCTGACTAGCATTCCTTGTTTCTTTTTTGTTTAACTACACTCTGGAATAGTTGGAAACTATTTTTATTTGAACTGAAAGCAAACACCAACAGAGCTACTTTAATTTGTTTCTGTAGAGAAACTGTAATGCTGCGCAAAGCCTGTGTGATGTAATCCGTCTTAGTAGAGATCACATGTCACAACTTCAAGAGAATGCTGACCAAGATCCCTTGCTAGATGCAGTTCAAAGGTATTATTACACCGAGTTGGGCTGAATAATTCCCTCCTGTTTGTTCCAGTCATGGAGACTGGATTGGAGAAGCCTGTTGGTGCACAATATTTCTGATGGCAGTTTCTGCAGTGCAGAAACACATTACAATGCTACCAGCCAGATGGCATGAACCCAGGCCTTTCAATCCTGACTTCAATGAGCTAATGAAGCCTCTACATTACTTCCAGTCCAAATGTGAAAATTACTGTCTTAGATGAAGATGATGAAACCTAACTGTAGTTAAACTCAAATGATCTTTGAAAAGTCTCCTAAATGTTTCAATGTAGGCTGTCAATTTTTCTATTAAATCTTTTTAATATTGCTTTCTGTTTAGGCGGGAGACGGTGTCAGAGTTATTAGATCACATGCTTCACGATGCTCAACTTCATCCCGATGTAGCACTGGTCAATGGAATCTCTGTTTTACTCACACTATTAGAAGTCAGGAAAGGAAGGTGTGATTTTAATATCAGCTCGTTTCTTTTGCTTAAGGAGAAAAAATTGTACCATGAATTTTACACTTGATCTTTTTGTTGCCACTTTGTCTGTCATTAACCATGGATTTATTATTTTATCCTAAAGTGGAGAGGGAGAAGAACCAATGACTGCCTTAGATGCAGAAAGACTTGCACAAGGTACAAAAAAAATGTTTTTCCTCCTTTATGTGTTCTGTTTAAAAAAGAAAGATTATGAGGGTTGAAAAATAAATTGAGATTTCAATTTCATTTAATTTTGATACAAATAAATTCTACATATTTTTTGTTTCAGTTTCAGTTTCCAGCTAGTCCTGAAATTGAAAACTTGAAAAAGAATGTTTTCTTATCAAACTTACCTAAACTACACTTACAAATATTTCATTAAATAAATGTTGTCTTTTCCTGAATTTAGCAAGGTATTCTTTTATGTTTTAGGTGTTAGTGCTACATTAGCTGCTTTAACTCCAAGACTCAAAGATTTCCATCAGCTTCTGGTAGATCCTCCTCCAGTAAGTTACTACCTTTAGTGTTAACTATGTTATTAATCAGTTGGATTTTGTGCCATTTTGTGAAGCATTTGCTGCTTTTTTGTATTGTTTCTTTGTATGTGGTACATTGATTCTTACCAAAAACTTTTAAATGGACCTAACTCTGGCTGTGTTTACAAGTGGTTTCATTACAGGGTTGCTCAGAGAACAAAACTTGCTTTTTTTTTTAATCAAATGATGGGTGTGGGAGGGCACTGTGTTTAAAACATCTCCTTTTTCTTGCAAACTTGTATTATAACCGTCTTTGATTGCCTTTGTTTCCATTTTAGATGAAGCCGATGTTAACAACAGTAGGAACTCTAGACCCTCCCCTTGGGAATGCTCGACTTCAAGCCTCCAAGTTGATTGCTGCTATATTAGCCACTAATAGTGATACAATAAATGCCGAACTAGCTAACCTAGGAACTCTACAAGTTTTATGGGTAGGTGTCCAATTTACAAGTACAATAGACCTGTGTTTCATTATACTTCATATGAAATTATTAAGCTTGAGATTATGTAGCATTGATCGGCAAGACTGTAAATACCCTTGCTCTTTCCCAAATCCAATATCTTTGTTGTTCCTTAAGTTTTGATATGCCTATATTTTTTACTCAAATCCGGGGTCATACAAGTCTGCTGACATTTTGTTTCTAATTTGAATTGCAGGAGTTATTTTTCAAGTATTCATGGAATAATTTTCTCCATACTCAAGTTGAGAAGTGTATAACCACAGTTTTAAACAATCCCCCAACTGAAGAAGATGGGGAACAGTCTACTCCTTTAATTGATGTTGTAAGTTTCCCTTACACTTTGCTTAAATTGTAACTAAGGTTTCTTTAAGATATTGCTGGGATTTCATTAACGGACAGGCACAAAGCAATTTGACTGGCTGTGAGTATACATTTATGCCTGTGGTTTGACAATCTAGAGGAAACGTTTTCTCATAAAGAAGTTCAGTTAAAATTGTTTTGCCTGCCTGTGAAAACCAGTTACCCTCTTGCTGAAAGCTGATCTTGTCTTCTGCATGTGTTATTACCTATTATGTTTTGTATTGCTGAGTGAAATACATTGTTTTACGAACACTGCTATTTAGTCAATAATCTTCTGTTTCTGTTTTCTTTTTTGTACAGTTATTTAAAGATTGTCAAATTATACAAAGAATCCTCCAGGAGTGGGATGATCTTGATTCTGAGATGTAAGTGGAAAGGTTTAAGCATCCCAACGATTATAATGCTGGTCTTACCTTTTTTGGAACTGTCATCTTCTACAAAATTGAACCATAAGGTTCTACAGTGTAGCATTATTGTCTGACTTTCTATTTAATACATTCAAATAAAGCTTCCCGTGGTATGTGGAATATGGAAGTAACATGTTCATTAAGTAGGGAACATGAGAATTGTAAATTTTTAGACTCAGGAAGTGATTGATCACTGACCTCACTGATTATGTTTAAAACAATTTAGTCCTCAATACTCACTGCGGGCCTATGTTGCCAAATATGAACTGTGATCATCTGCAAATACTCAGTGAAAAGGTGGTTGATTTTTTTTTTATGTTAATAAGAAACTTTCTTTTTTGATTTATCCAGTGGACAGACCAACAAACGGAAAGGATACATGGGCCATTTGACAAATGTGGCAAACAGTATTGTTCATAGTGTAGAGAAAGGGAAAAACAAAGCTGCCCTTGATGCAACATTTTCTGGTCAGTATTAAATGCATACTAGTCATGCATTGTTTACAGTGGTGTAAACAATGACAACTGTGAAGTTGTGCTACTTGTAATTGTTATTGGGTCAATAATATATAGCCATTCCATTTTGTTATGTTTAAACTTTCAGACTTGCCAGAGAAGGTTCGTGAAAAATGGAATGCATTTGTGTCTGGAAAGTTAGCAGATGTCAACAAACAAAACTTATCTGAACTGGTGAGTTGTGAAACATGGAAAAACAAACTGAGAATGTGTTTGGGTTAACTATCAACAAAAATGAACTTGTAAGTGTATTGTGAAACAACTTGTGTTGGTTCACAAGTTAGTGACAGTTCATGTAAACCACCAACAAGTGCTCCCAAGCAGGAAGCTTCTTGCTGGTTGCATGAAGTTCTTTTGGGTGAAATCAGTTCATTAATGTATGTCTTGCTAGAGCTAGCTATAGGTGAATGTATACTTGAAAAGAGTGCCCAGTATTCAGCTATGAAGTAACCAAAGAAAACTAAAGTAGATATAAGGTGATGCTGAGGAATTGTGTTCAAAAGCATTTCCAGAATCACTAATAGAAATCAAATGATTTTGTATGAACTATTATGAAAATACTGACTGGAAATCTACAAGACCTCTGCTTTATTTAGTTATTTTCTCCTGAAAAGCATTGGTAGCCCTTCCCAGGACAGACGGCTGGAAGGCCACCATGCAGAATATATGCATCCTCTTAGCCTCTCCCTGCCCCACATACAATGTTAAAAACTAGTTTACGTCAATATCCTCTAAGTTGCAACATTGTATTGGGAGGAGGGGACAGCAACACATTTTTAAAAGAATGGAGTGCTATTTTTCGAAACTTCACTTGTAAAACACAGATAATTCATTGCATGGCATCAGTGTCCCAAGGACCTGTTTTATAAAGTACAGATATTTACCTTGTTCAAAAGCAGTTACGAAAACAAAACAGTATCATGTGCTCTTTGTAAAAACTACTGAAATAAAAGTCAACATTACTAGTAAGTTATTTCTTTGTCTCAACCTGTCTATTCTTCATTACTGTTAGGTTGGTCATCATTTTCAGTCTTCCTCAGATGATGAAGATGATTTCAAGCCTATCTCTTTCCTGCATACAGAGAGCTCACTTCAGCAGGTATAAATTACAATGACAAGTCTACAACAGTGTTGTGATAGACAATGATAGATATGTGTCAAGACATTAACACAGAACAGAGCTGCCTAAATTATAATATAAAATCTCACTAAAAAGGATACATGTCGTTATTGGTCAGTAGATCTGTAAATGTTACTAATGTTATGTGTCACATATAAACAAGAAATAATGATTATCTACAACATATATTGACATATACACACTTTCATACTCTGATAAAACATGGGTTTCTGACCAATCAGAGCGTGCACTGGGACCTATCTATATTACAAATATTAAATGATCATTCCTTTGCTGTAGGCATTTTCACGGTATCAGATGCAGCAGATAACTACAGAATTCATGGACACATTTGGCCTTGATGAAGATGAGTTTCAAGAACCAGATGACTCTATTACGTGAGTATTTCAATTATTGCCTTTTAATTACTTGCAGTGGTTTGCAGCATTGTGTACAAATGATTGATTTTAAAATACTATTCCACAATCAATCTCTTTATCAAATAAAAAAAAAAACATGTGGTCAGTATGCTTAGCTGCAAGCTTGTTTCCAGGCACGCCTCAAAAAATAAAAAAATAAAAAACTTCATTGGAAGTGTGTGAAGTTAAGATAAACCACAATATAAAATGAATTACAAATTAAGATTATTCAGTTCAGGGTCCGAAATTAACTTTTTTTGGCAGGCGCCAACTGGCGACCGAAATTTTTTTTTTCCGTTGCCAAATGGAAAAATGTGGTCGCCAAAAAGTGTCAGTAAAACTTTTCCTTTGCAGTGAAACACAAGCCGAAATTATTGGTCGCCACGGGCTTGCCAGCAAAATATTTGCAATTGATGTAATCAGAAATCAAACCAGTGCTGAAATCATCTTTGACCACTTTGACAGATCTACATTGCCACCTTTTGACGCCCAGAGAATATCTAAATCTTCATCTAATTTCTTTGCGGATATTCCGTCTCTTGCTTGAATAAATATTCATGGTGAAAGAACGCATAGGGCCTCTTTTAGTCGCACTGGCGACCAGGAAAGTGCAATTTCAGACCCTGCAGTTACAAGTGTAAATTTTCACAACAATCCCAGAGTGCATGCATCAGATAAGTCATCACTGTCTAATATTCCATTGCCTTTCTGTGAATCTTGTTACAGGGGTCCATTTGACAGAATTGGAGACATCGGTTTTAGGATAAATCCCCATGAAGACAATGTAAGTTAGCATTGGTACTTACAGACAGATTACAAGACTCCAGTACTAAATATGTGCAGTTTGGACCTTTTTTCAGCTTTGTGCTCAAGACATATTTTATCTTGTTTATTGTATCTTGCCCATCGGGTTCCATCTATTTGATTTACTGAGAGCTAGATTTCTCTTTTCTGTACAGCCCAACAATGCCTTATTTGAGGCTTGTTGTAATGAGAAAATTCAACAATTTGATGACAGTGGGAGTGATGAAGAAGTAAGTGTCAAATGCAATGTTTATGAACTTGCTCTGAATTATATGCCACTTGCATGTTAGTGTCATTGGAAAGTGCAATTCATAATGGCAAGTTCTGGTAACTAAAGTAGAGCTGTTCGAAGTGTCACTTCATAGTTTCCTTGCATATGCTTAATTGCCGAGTTAAGTACATGTACTTATTATAAAAATATTATTTTTGAATAGTCTGTATCGGACAGCGTGGTTACATTTAGTTATCTATATCCATTAAATACATGCTGGTGTCAACAGATAGTCAAAAGTGTGTTGATGTTAGTTTTTGTTTAAACAAACTACATTGTAACCTTATTATTACAGTTACTTTATTTAATCAGTTTGCCGGGCAAAATAAAACTTATAGTGAAACCTTTATTCCCTCTTCTAGGATATTTGGGAGGAAAAGGAACTCACATTTTCATCCATTGCAGAATCGAGGCAAAGGTTTGTAACTTAGACAAGGTGTTTTATTTCACACTATTATATAAATCAATTATGCAGGCTGCAATTTAGTGAGCTGTTTTCTCCTGTATGGCCTGCTGAGATTTAAAGTTGTTTTTGTTTCCAAACTGTTCTGTGATTTATCGCTAAGTGGTCAGATTACCTTGTATAGCAAGTATAAGTTGAAATCTTTCTTTTACATGTACTCTAAATTGTGTATTAAAGCGTGCTAACAACTTAAAAACAATTTCAAATTGACTTAAGTTACAGATCCTTGTTTTTCCCCTTTTATCTATGGCTCATGTTCTTTGCTCTTAGGGCATAAATCAATGAGGAAAAATTTGGTCTGTGACTAACATTACGGACCTCGAACTCAGTTAGTAAGAGGTACATGTACATATGTTCATGTACTCCTAATGACATAGCTTCATTACAGGGAATGCTTGATTCTCAACTTTAACATTTACTTTTAGTACCCTGTCACCTGAAGGAGAAAGCGACAGTGAGAGTAGTGAAAGTGATGATGATCTAGAGTCACCTGGGGGTAAAGCTCCCAATGTCCCATTCGCGAATGGTAGCAGCCCCCAGGGTTCTCCAGTGAAGCAACCTCCAGCTACTGACAACAAAATGGAAGTAGATCCTTCTGATGGTATGTTACCGTTAACAGTTCTTTATTGGGTACTCAGGGCTGTCATTAAGGGCTGTAATCTGCAACATCTCTTATGGCTGAGTGTGTTTTCTGTTGATGTTACAGGTACATAACCTGATAGAATTTACCCACAAAGTTACAAATTTGCTGGGGGGGGGGGCGTGGAGAACAAGGCTAGCTGGAGAATGCATAAGGTTTCATTCATGTAAAATTTACTAGTTGGCTGAGACAGTAATTATATCTGAAGTTGACACCAGTTAGGGATGAAACAATTTAGGTTAGTTAATAACACACTTCAACATTTTGCTGGATAAAATATCCTGATATGTTTTATAATTTAGCAAAATTCAGTCCTGTCTTCCATTTTCCAATTAAATAATATTCATTTTTTCTATTTGGTGAAGGCCATTTTTTATCATACATTGTAGGCTGGGAGGCTGCAATAATTATTACTTTTATGGAGTAATATTATAAGCCATATTTGAAAATGTCCTCTTGAATTTAAATATTTATTTTTTATTTAGTATTAATGATGTGTCAAATTCACTGAGAAAGTATGGAATAATGACAGGTGGTATAGAATGTACAGTTAGTCGAGGTAAACTGTAGGAAAATAACTAATAAAAAAAGGTTTGTATAGAGGTTCATAACAGTTGTCATGGCAGTGCATAACCATCAAAAAACAGATTTATAGTGTTCAAAACATTTGTTTGTTTGTTTTCCAGCATGGTCCCTTGCATTTGAACCTGAAGAAGTAGCTGTAGATGAAGCTGTGTCTATGGATGCATCAGATGTTGGCTGGGGAGAGACACCAGCAGCAACAACAGACACAGGATGGGCCACATTTGATAGTTTTACTGACATAAGAATGGCTCCCAGCAGGTTTGTATTTTGTCTTTCAAATCAGCATTTAAAATGTACCCTTGACTTCTTGGGTCTTGAATTCTGCAAGTTGTTGTGATACTACAACCAACATGACCAAATTATGTAGTTCTAGCAGTGTGTCCTTGGTGGAAATAACTTTAGCATTTTGCTTCTTCATGCATACTGCAAACATCCACTTTTCCATACTCTCAAAGCTGATTGTACTGATTTGTGTAATCATCAGTGAACCTTTAGAGGATGCAGTGGATCCTCCTGTTGCCATGGAAACAGAGCCATCAGCTCCTGCTTCACAAGCTGGAGCAGCATGCAGTAAGTGAACTATTTTCATCTATGCTTGAGCTTGAGTGGAGCTATTATTGGCATCAGGAATGCTTCACCTCTTGATCATTTTACTTGTATATATTATGTTGCTGTCTCTGTTTCTGCGAAATGCTACTCTTGCCTTGACAATCATCATGGCTCAGTCATTGATAATAACTATAAGAGGGATGGATGAGCTGTGTAGAAGATCAAACCATCCAAAGTCAGCAATTTATTTTTCTTATTTGCTTCCGTCTAAGACTTACTCTTTTGTTGCTTCTTGTAGTTGTCAAGAAAGAGTCCAACCCAGACAAACAGGATGAGTCAAGGTATGCATTGAAGCTCTAAGAAATTTCCAATTTACATTTTTGCCAAACAGGATGCAGGATGTCTCCACTGTTCAAGTATCCCTAAGGGTAACAGTTTGAATAGTCTGTGATTGCTAGGGTAGCTGCATTTAGTATTTAGGCATTAGTACTTACAGAGCTGTTTGACCAGTTCATTAGTATGTTAAGTGGATGCAAGAAGGTTGCTAATTGACTAGGCTAAGATATCCATATCCTTGACCTCTAATTATTTCACAAGTGTGTGTGTGGCAGGGTGGGGGGGGGGGAGCATTTAGGACAAAGGCATATTCTTTCATTGATAGATCTGTCTGGCCATTATTTGCTAACCGTGCAACTTTTTACCTCCTTGAATAGAACGCAGGGACTGGTATCCAGTGCTGAGGCTCTTGGAGTGGCAACCGAAACTGAAGGCAAATCTACAGACAAGCCAAAGCACTCACCAGTGGTTGACAGAGCAGCACTATACAGGTATTGTTTGCATCTTTGGAAAAACAATGGGGAAAGTTCACCTGGCTTTTCTGGTCGGTCTAATCATTATTAAATTACTTTCTGGCAGTGATAAGTTCTCTTTCAGACAGTGAAATAAGCTGGTAGCTTGCTCTTACAGAGCTCTACATTCCTTTTTTGATATGTTTTAAATCTCATGTTCTATCTATAAACAGCTTTAAGTGCAAGATCAACAATTGCCAAATCTTAAGAACGACTTGATGAATCAGAATGAATTCATGAACATTTAGCAAAATAGTGGTAATTATGATAAACAATCAATTCTGCTAAGCTGAGAGGTGCACTGTTCATTTGTATGCAGGTGTGAGGGTCAAGCAAGTGACAGTTCAGCTCCATTAGCAACAGATGATAGCGATGATGATATCTCAGATGATGAAACATCCGGTGTAACATGCGGGGAGGCATTTTCGCGGTGAGATAAACAAATTAGTTTGTTGGTAGTTGAAAAAGACTTGCAGGAAAGTTGCATGTAGCCTGCACTGCTTAGTCCATTATCTGCCTTATTTTTTTTATTTTAAACTCAACTGGCTGCACTCGTTTCAAATTGTGTGGACTTGGCAAGCCAATATATGCAGACTGAAATGGCAGAATGGTTAAATAAGCCATGTTTCTCTTGTTAAAGGAAGATAACCTCTGGTCAAACTCAAAACAAAACAATAACAAATTTGAACAAGAGTGAACTTTTGTTTGTCAACAAAATTGTGAGTGTCAGCACTTAGTTTACTTCACAGTCCTGCCTTTTCATCAGTAGCTAGAGATCAGGATGTGCAAACTCACAGACTACTTGAAAGTCTGCATGATGCAAAAATAGTGATGACTTCAATCTTGCAGACACCTTGACATAGTATAACCATATCATAACCTATTTAATTCGTTTGACACACCTTAGGTTAGCAGACATAGGTGTAACAGAAGGAGATTCTGCAGATGGTGGGATAATGGTGAGTTTACTTGCCATGCTAAATTGATGAATCAAAGCATGTGTCGTAACTGAATGACATTAGTTATTAAAGGATATGTTGTAACTATACTGGGATCAAATTACACACAAAAAGCTAAACTGTATGTATGTTCTTGAAAAGTATGAGCTCTTGGAGGAAGAGTGAGGGGTGTCACTTGAAACATAAAATGGATTAGAGCTATAAAATCCATTGCTTGAGTGTTAATGTCTTGTAAGAATACAGATTTGCTTTTTTTTGACTTAAAGTTTCTTGGCTTTTTGGCTTTTCAAAATAAGATCTTTTGTGTTTGTGTTTTGTAGCCCTTAAATAATGTTCATGAAGATAAAATGTCAAGTACAAAAATGGATAATGGCCCTGTGGACTTCACTAAGGAACCAGGAAATCAGGGCTTAACAAAGAAAACTAAATTGGATCAAGATACAAGGTTAGTGGTCCAGTTTAATGTTATAAATTCACAAATGTAGTATTGCCACAAGATCGCCATTGACATCACTGGCTGTGGTTTTGGTAACTGATTGCTCTGATTAATAGCATTTGGAGTAACATGATTTGTGTGGTCTAATTGCTTCAATGCTATTTTGGTGGGGTATTAGAAAATCACATGAGATAGTAAATTGACCATGGGCATCAGAGTGACCGAGTCCTTATCCATTCAATTGAGGAAAGACTGATGATGCTGATTGTAACACTGGCTTGCAAACCCTTTCATGTTTCTTTGTGTTAAACCTTTTCAACCGATACGTGTAAAAAAGATATAGCCCACTGCTAAAAATAGTCTCTAATCACCACATTCCAATTGTATGAACAAAGTTAAATGTCAAAAGAAATTTATCTGCATCAGCAGGCAGTTCAGACTTTATTTTGTAAAGAGTGGTGAGAAATTGTATGGCATTCTCTAAGAGTTCACTTTGAGGGCCATCTAGTCTACTGTTGAGTGAAGGTTAATTGGCAAGAGTTCTCTTTTTGTTGTGCTACTGGCCAACCAATCAGAGCTAATGTTTAATGGCAGCTGTATACTAATAATGTAATTATTTTTTTCATTATGTTTCAGG
>OMLO01005158.1_pt1 | contig 10944 bp, 6 predicted proteins | sample 1674811 | NCBI WGS metagenome assembly OMLO01 (sample SAMN06265003, study PRJEB25207) | coral metagenome | isolation source: Coral host | place: Mexico:La Bocana,Puerto Morelos, Mexico | collected 2008-11-13 | reverse complement strand
TGCGTTGGTGACTCAGATCTGAAAGAAAAATTAGAAACTGTATTAACTTTCCATTATAGCTTCGAGTATAGCCCTTAATACAACTAGCAGTTTTCACACTAGGGCACCACTATTTGTTCACGATACGAGGAAATTCTTGCCTTGTATAGTTTCGCGAATTACAACAAATGAAAAGAAGTTGGTGTAATAGTTCTGAATGGACTAATTAGTATCCGATGAATAGACAGTTACAATGCAAAGAAATTCATATACACTGACACAATTGCCAGGAAAACGTTACTTTCAAGGTCTATGCTGAGGTTGTTGAAACTTCAGTTACCAACAACTGTCCTTTTCATACATACAATTAAGTAGGGCCAAAAACTACTACTACTACTTCTGCTGCTGCTGCTACTAGTATCGTCAATTCTGCATGAAGATTTACAATTAAGTAACCTGTATAATGGCTGCCAGTATTTGATATGTCCTCCTGCACTCACGACAAAGAATATCCCTCTTGACCAACTCTGAAGCGTTTTTCTTCCCCCTGTATCCTTGTTACATTCGGTTGCTGGTGTTAACTTTTCCTGCACAAGGATGTGCCCGTTTTCTTTGATAAAATTTCCAGTTCCTAAAATGGTAGCCAAATACATGTAAGCAATTGACATATATTTGTCACCAATTTTTAAGTGTGTAAATTGTTACTACTTTTGATTAGGCAGTTCATAGGCAATTTAAGCATACCTATACTTATTACATATTTAAGTAGGCCCCATGTGCCACAAGGCCCAAGGAACATAGATAACAAGTTACAGGTAAGACATTCAACACCTTGAAATGTGGAAGCATTCGGTCCTCTCTCATTTGTCGCTGAATATTTCGTTTTGGCCGAGTCCAGAGCACGTTTGATCTTCTCTTCAACAGTTCCTTGAGATGATGATGGCAAATCTGAGAAACCCCCAAAAAATATCATTATTCCACCGTATTGTTGGGTGATATTCGAGAAGGTTCCAAAAACACTAAATATGATAGAATCATAGTAGAGTTTTGCACCATTTTTTGCTTTTAGCATGTTTCACACACATCTGGGGTAAAGACCTTTTGGTTTCCCCATCCCAGGCCATATCTTGGAAGGTACAGGATACCAATTTAAAAAAAAAAACAGAATGATAAATGTTCTAATCAGTAAGTATACAACATTTCTTGCTACTTAAATTCCGGGGGGGGGATACTCCCCTATATAACGTATATAGGTATGTGCGCCCCAAAGGGTATGGGTTTTGAGTGGTCTGAAAACGGGTATAGATTTTGAACATTTTGGTCTGAAATAGAGTATGGTTATAGGGGGAACGTTCACTAAAGCTTATATACTTATTTTTCTTCCCAGCAACCAGGACGAGTAACTGGTGAGAGAGAAAGAGAAATAGAAAAAAATATATCATTCCAGCTAAATCTAACCTATTCATCTTTGCTACGTTGACTTCCGTTCAGCATTGAGGAAATTGCTTAAAATTTGCTTAAAATTTGTAACCACAACGCTCTATTGTTACAACTTCTGGTAGATTTAATTACAAATCTACAAAGACTTCACTCGGATCATGTAATACTGAGTTGTTAATAATGTAACGACTTTCTAAAGCTGAGGCCAGGTCTGAAAATGGCTGTGGAAAATGGCATTTTTGGTTTGAAACTGGGTCTAGATTTGGAGATGCGGGCAGCACACCCCTACCAAAAAATCCAAGGAGTAACCCCCCCCCAAGGCTTTCAGTGTTTCAGATCCATTAATTAAGTTATTTTTATTTCCATTATTGCTGCACTCACCATCTTGACCTTTCACACCACAAAATTGCAAAAATTCATGCAGCCCAGTGGGTATACCAACACCACAAGCATCGCTGCAGTGCTGCTTGCAAAAGGCTTTCCCTCTTTCTGGTGAAATTGGACATATGCTTGGATAGTTGATAGGTTTGGCAAACCCATCAACAAACACTGGAACATGCCACATGCAATGTGCATATTTTAGCTTCCAGTTTCCATCTGCGACATAAAGAACACCACAGCCTGGTAATAAAAGGGTAAATGTATGAAAGAGTAAGTGCATCAATAATAATCATCATGCTTAGAGTCTTAGACAGAATGTACAAAAATAAAGTAGTTACATATTTTTAGAGCATAAAATATAATTGGAAACATAAAATTATAAGTTTGCCAAACAACAAAAAAGCTCAAACTATCTATATCTCGGTATTCCCCAATGAGAGACTTGAAGACATTTGATCAGAAAATGTACTGTCAATTTTTTTAACTTTTACTACCAATAGATAATGAGTTAGGTATGTCATAACTGCCAAAAGTTGGGGTCGCTGACTTCATTTACAAGTATGCAAAAAATCTAACTTTTAATAAACATTGAAAATCAGTGCATGTTCATCAGTAATTCAACGTGGTCTACAAGGCTTGATGTTACAAAATACCAAATAATGGTAATAAGGGCTCACACTCGTCCTCAACGGATGGATAAAAAGGTTGAAAATCTTCAATTGATTTCAAGAAGATCTGCCAAAACTGGTACTTGTTCCCTGAGGTGGTACAGAGTTTTGAATGTTGGCATAATTATCCCCCACCTGGCCTTACTCATTTGAGTTTATTAAATCGTGCCAAACATACATGTGGAAATTCAATTGACAAGACCTTCATTACTTTTCTCTTTAGAATAAACAAAACCATTACCTTTCTCCTTACAGCAATCAGAGCACTCGTGTGAATAGAGCATCTCACGTCTCACATGTTCCACATGCTCTATTGCATCAATCTGCGTTCCCTGCATGTCCCCTTTTTTCTGGCAAAATACCCAAGTTTCAGCAAGACCCAAATCTGCCAATTCCTCATGCAATTCTTTCTCCCAGAAAAACTTGGCAACCATTTTGCTGGACAACTCTCCTTTATTGTTAACTATAAAGGTATAGACAATGAAACAAAATGATCAACAAGAATTCTAACTCACATATCTCTAGATATTTATGATTTGGTAATCAGATTACAACATTCGTATTACTATACTGCTACTATCTTACTAACCATCATATTTTATATAAAGATATTACTGGGCTCCATTTAAACATGCATCCTGGTAATACAACAGAATATTGCAAAATGTTCTGACAACCTTTTTGAACAGGCTCCTTTATGCTAGAATCAGGTGCACTTGTGGATGCAGGGGTATCTGCAAGGAAAATTACTCAGGTGTTAATAACTGTGAATGATCTGGTCTGCATGGCCAATGCTTAACCAAGGTCATAGTGAGTTCTATAGTTCCAACCAAGGTCGTGAACTTGAATTTGATGAATATTTTCTATTAACTCATCTATTTACAGGAGACTGCTCATTATTTTTTGTTTGCAAGTGAATGGCAACGGATAACCTATGTTCGAGTAGCCAGTGAGTGCATGCCAATTGATGCTATCCACTGTTTTAGTATATACATAAATATATACACAGATGTTGCTGATGACAGAAGAAAAAAAAAAAAGAAAATAAAACAAAGTAATCATAGCCATAATTACCACCTTCGATATTGTCAGCTTCTTCTATAAAAGAATTGACACCTGCACAGTCATCAACAGTGTCTTCAGACTTACTCTCCATGTCTACAAGAACAGCAGCACAAAACTCGTATTTTGTAATAATAAATAATAATCATAATCGTATTCATAATAATAGTAATAATAATCAAAGGGAAGAAGAAGACTGATAATGAGGATAATAATACAATGGTTCCTTGGCGGTCCAAAAACTTTGCTCTTGATATATTTTATAGATATGTACTAAAGGAGCAAATAAAAGTGTCCGAGTGTTCCTGTGCTTTAATGTATGTATGCTGCTAACTATTAATAATATTTACTACAAAAGTTCAGTGTTACAAAATTTGACAATTTTTTGCCATACCTTTCATACTAAGTAAATACACTGCACTGTATATGTGTATATTTATATATCAATCATACTCTTACAGTAACTGTACCTCTAACACATTGCTGAAACCTTTCTACTTCCCCTGTGAACACTTCATTGTAGGCTTCAGAGAAACCACTGAATGACACCCAGCAGTGAATTTATACCTCGGGCATTTCCTTAAGAAAGCCCGAGTAAAAATGAGCAGCAACAGAACATAATTCCAGTGTACTTCTGACAGCAGTTGAGGTGGTGGTTGTTTTTCGTTTTGAGATTAGTACGACTGCATTTTCCATCAAGCAATTCTAATTAATTCCACTTAGTACGGTAATTCTCCTTGCTACGTTAGTACGACCGCATTTCCATCAAACAACTCTACTTAGTACGTCAGTACGGTAGTACAAATGCATTTTCCATCAAAAAATTATCCTTAGTACGTTAGTAACGTAGTACAAGCACATATTCCATCAAATAAATCCTTGGTACGTTAGTACGTTAGTACGACCGCATTTTCCCATCAAACAACTCTACCAATTCATTTTCTATCAAAAAAATTCTCCTTGGGACACTAGTACGTTGGTACGACCGTAATTTCTATCCAACAATTCTACTTAATACGTTAATACAGTAGTACAATGTTTGTTACTGTGTGTTACACGCTGCATGTTCCACGTTTAAGCAAAACAAAGTGGTACAAGGGCCTCTCTTCAAGACATACAGTGAGTCTCAAGGGGGGGGGGAAAGGGATGGGTTAAGGGGGGAAAAAAGAATGGGTTAAGGGGAGATAAAAGGAGTGGGTTAGTACTCATTAGTATGCGTACTAAGAAAAAAAAGAGGAAAAGAGGTTCCTATAATGGGCAGCATATGATATAAATAAATATAAATTATGTTTATAGTGGTCATACACTTAGCTCTACGAGCACTAAGCCCCCCCGGGCAGGGGGGTACTCCCTTATATGGGCTATATAGGTATGTGTGGCCCTAAAGGGTATGATTTTTCAGCCGTTTTGGTCATAAATTGGGTATCAATTTTAGCCATTTTGCCGCCATTTTGGTCACAAATAGGGTATCGATTTTTGCACTTAAGTCTTTAATTTGGTTTTTCTTTTAGAAGAAGCTACTTCATCACGCCGTCCTTCTCCCATCCACGCTTTGCCTTCCTCTACCCCGTTAAATGCCTGCCACGCAGGCTAGATTAAGCCAACAACAAAAGACCTTCCCCTAATGATCTAAGAGTTAGGTCATAAATAGGGTATCAAATTTTTGGTCAGGTCATAAATAAGGTAGGGAAAATCACAGATTTTGGTCATAAATAGAGTAAGGGTTTTGGGAAGCGGGCTGCACACCCCTACCAAATTTTTCTGGGAGTACCCCCCCCCCAGGCACTAAGCTCAGCTAGTTCACAGGCATGCCACTAGTAAATAGGCAAACAAATATTACAAATAGAACAGAAATTTGTGAAGAATCCCAACTGGTAGGAGGCTGACCAGCTGGCTATTTACAAAGCGTGGAGGAGTGGCAGGGAGCAGGACTTGAACCCAGGACCTCCGGATTAGAAGTCCAGCGCTCTAACCACTAGGCCACGCTTGCCTCCAAAATGTTCTCGGAATCTGTGATCTCTGTCCGTTGCCTGTTCAAGCCTGGGATGGTCAAGTCAGTAACCATGCATTACTTAATTATGTTTCAGGTTAATGAGTGGGAGGTTGGTCACAGAGGATTTCTTTATGATCGTCAGTGGATGATTGTGACTGATTCTGGAGTATGCTTGACTCAGAAGAGGGAACCACGGTTGTGTCTAATAAAACCCTCACTGGATCTTTCCAAGAAAATTCTTTCAATCACAGCACCAGGTTATAGAACTTTTACCTAGTATATTTATATTTTTGAATAGAGGTACATGTAGTTATGTTACTTCTTTGTTATTAATTACGAAGGTATATACTCGTTTCCAAAAACCCTTGTCATTCATATGGCACTATTCTTTCTTGAACAAAGCAAATTGCTCCTAAAACATGCACAGAAGTAACGGTCCACCTAACTGTTGACTATAATGCTGGGGCAAGGTACATTTACAATGAAGGACATACAGGGATGGTTGATGCTTTTCTTGTGGTAGAACACAACATGTACGATACATTGTTAAGGCTGCTTTTTACTAGCAACAGAGTCATTGTCAGAGTCATAGTTGGAGCTTACTAGTATAACCTGCAAAAATTATAAAGGAAAATTATAGAGTCATGCGCAGAGTCGTCTATTTAATATCACCCATGTTACAGAAGGAAAAAAATATCTTGAACAATGGTTTTTTTACAAACTAGGGATGTGTCAGGGATGTGTCAGGGATGTCTCCTATCGCCGTATCTCTTCATCTTAGCTGCAGAAGTTCTTAATTCATCAATATGTCAATTCTGTGATAATCTATCATCTGTCCAAAACATGATTGGAATAGTAAGAAATTTTGTGTCATCTTCAGCTTTGAAACTTAACACCTCTAAAACCAAAGTGGTATGGTTAGGCCAATGGTTTAACAGGGAAGATCAGCCCTTCAATCTAAAATGGACAAAACAACCTGTCAGAACTCTTGGGATCTTTGTTTCTTGCAATGAAAATGGGAATGAGTAAAGGGACTTTAGGCTTAGAGTTCGAAAGCTAAATTCTAACCTTGATATTTGGAGATCAAGGAATCTCAGTTTATTTGGTAGGGTTTTGTTACCAAAAGGCTAGGCATTCCTCATTTAGTATGCTCCACATCAATGATAGTCATTCCCTCTGAGATTCCCTCTTCAGTTACAACTTCTATATTTGACATTATCTGGTGTTAAGAAACAATGATAAAAATTAATTAAAAGGCAAGTTGTGTATCAAGACTATGTTGACAGAGGATTTTGTGTGCCAAATATGGAGGTAATAGCTAAATCACTGATACTTGCTTGGATTTCTAGAATTCCATGAACCGACATGCTGTCAAGGAAGGAAAACTGGAAAGCAATTCCCTGTCATTTTTTAGAGAATATGGCTGTTTCAATTTTCTATTATGTTGTAATTATGATAAAAAATCTCTCAACTAGGTTGATTTACCTCCTTCAAGCAGGTATTGTGGTACGTCTTAGAACTTAAAACCCTGTGTAAAAGTGACATTGGACAAGAAATGATACTGTTTAATAACAAATAAATTTTCATTGGGAATAGGCCAATTTTTCTGAAAAACTGGTTGGAAGTAGGAATTATCTCAATCCAAATTATCCTAAATGAGAATGGAAAGTTCTTATCCTTCCAAGAATCCAAAGAAACATAAAATTAAGTGCAGCTTCTTACATATCTGCAATTCTGAAACGCCTTCTAAAACAAGCAAAACAAATTCAATTAAACAAGATACTTTTTCTTCATAGTACTCCTAAAGTAACTGAACTCAGTAGAATGAATGAGATCTCTCATTGAATAATACTCATTGGAAAAACTACTTTAAGCAAATCAAATGTATGTGCAAAGAGAACAAACTTAAAGAATTTTACTTCAATCTCGCTCATAGAGTACTCGTCTCCAAAACAAGAACTTCACCTCTTTGGAGTATGGAATAACTCGGACTGTACCTACTGCAGCCAGCCAGATTCAATAAGCCATGCTTTCATTGGGTACCACCATTCTCAAACAATGATTTCCTAAAGTTTTACTACAATGTAATGAAGGAAACGGCACCTCTTTTACATGAAGTGTTGAAGAACTACTCCTTGGTAAATAGCTAAATTCTGGTCTACTGCAATGACTTTTTACAAAAGAAATAAAATCACTGCATGCTATTGGCAAAGTATTACCTTTACAATCATAAACTTAATCAAATGGAGCCTGAGGTAAATGAATTCAAAAGGAAACTTACATGTAATTTTAAATACCAAGTCGAAAAACTTATACAACAATTTAGACTAGTGAAAAGTTTTTATAAATTAGGCTTTATCAGTTAAATTATGTAACTTGATGTATTTTATTCTTCCTTTTATTTTATAAGTGTATTTTTTTCTCTTTCTATAAGCAGAGTCATAAGCTCGACAGAATCAAAGTCAGAAGTATCAGAACCCTTACATTTGTGCCGATTCCATTTTCGATTCCTTTGCTTATGATCCAGTAAAAACTAGGATGTTGGAGTTGGAAGCAGTTGCAGTTGGAATTGGAAGAACCAACCAATCACATAACTGAGTACTGTGATTGGTTTATTCTTCTACTTCTGCTTCTGACTCTGGCAGTCTTGTTTTCACTAAGTTGTAAGTGATAGAGCCATAAGCAGAATTGGTGGTCTGCTTCCGACTCTGAAAGTTTGATCTTTGCTAGATTGTATTGCTCTACGCTGATTATGACTCTGACTACAACTCTGTTGCCAGTAAAAACCAGTCTTTAGTGTAACACACATGCACTCCCCTTTCATTCCAAGGTTTGGAATAAAGTATAGAATTGCTTATTTTTTTTCAATTCATCAACAGGCTTAAGGTGGCTCCCTATAGTTTTACGATCGCATGCGCGCTGGCGACGAAAGTTAAAGCAATCTGCGCTCGCTCGAAGGGAAACGTCAGTGTTTTTCTATATTTTATTACGTCAACATGAGGAAGCTCGAAGCTCGAAGGGAAACGTCAGTGTTTTTCTATATTTTATTACGTCAACATGAGCACAAAAAGCAAAACTGACAGTGAATTTTCTCGAGTTTCCTTCGGTGAAATTCCGTAAAATTTGGCAGACTGTTAATAAATATTATACTTTAGTCGGAACTCGTTTTCCAGGGAAATCTGTAAGACCAGTTTTTTGGTAGCGGTAAAAGACAAATCTGAAAAAATCTAAAAAACTGCCTTTACAAACCCTACTTTTTTCGTGTTTAAAATTTGTATCCCGCTGGGTGCGATGTGCTGTGAAAATTTTGGAAGATTTCACCGAAGGAAATTTAAGAAAATCGCAAATAAAGCCATAAACACAGCAAAAAACACATTGATTTGGGCATTTATAATTTAAGGCTAAAACCCAAAATTTTAACATAGACGGTACTAAAACACTATTTAATCATTGCTTATTACATTTGGCAAGTTTAAGAGGACTGGGTGAAAACACGAATGCAAAAACAGTATTCAAAACATAACGCTCGCGCGCGCAACGCCTTAAATCTTCTGCGCTGATGGTTAGTTTACTGAAATGAAAATATTGTATTGTATTTTACAGCTATAAACATCTTTTGTAATAAATAATTTGTTCATTAGGAATGCCTGGTTTGGTGTTGCCACTGTGCTTGCCACCAGGATATCAGGAAATAGATGCAAGCTTTTGTCAAACCAAAGTCTGTGGAGATAGGTATTTTTTTCAAAACAGTTAGCAAACAGCACATTTTGTTTTATTTAAATCCATTTATTTATGTGAGTTTGTCTAAATGTTTATAGCTACAATGTAGTAGTGGTTGTAGGGCATTTTCTTTCTGCAACCATGTCAGCACTCTTTCAGGATGAGGTGGCTATGAATAAAATGTGTATATGCCCTAATACCACAATCCTAATCAATGTTAACCTTATTCCTTCAATTAGGTATTGAATAGGAACCTAATTTAGTAAGCTGAGTGTACGTTATTTCCTTATAATTGTAGGGTCTGTGGCCTGGATTGTGGAGACAAAGCTGCCTCATGGTTGTCACAGTTTTTATTTCAAAACTGTCGACTAATTCAACATCATGAGGAAGATGATCGAATTTGCAAACTTGGAGGTTGGTTTTGAAACACTCTTTGGTTACAATGACTATTATGAAGACACCTGCAAGGCCTAATGGAGGTGTTTGCTTACAAGAACCATATGGATTTTGGGCAGCCATACCCTTCTAAGTTGGCTTTTCCAACTTTTACTATGCATACCAAAAGGGGCTGTTAGTAATTATAAAGTGGTTTCAATTTGTTTTATCGAACAACGTGCCAAATGTTTCCACTGGATGTGTAAATTGAACAGTAAACAGAGAAGGTATATGAATTCTTTGACCGTCTTTGTCTAGTATCTAAAAAAGGTGTCTACAAACTGCCAATACGCGCATTCTTTTTAGATTGTCTCTTTCTCTAAACTTTAAGTGCCAAATCCATGCTACAAAATGAATGTTTATTTTTGTAATTTAGAAGTCTACATCCAAAAAGGAAGTTCTCCAAAAAAGTATTTTTCAATTCTTAGAAGGTGCGAAATGAAATGTTATACACCCAGTCAGTACAGGAATATGGAACACCTGATATGGAGTCTAATGCAGTAACCATTAGATAACTAGCCTCCTGTAATTTTTGTCTTGTACCAAAGTGGAGGACATTTGTTTGAGTTCTTTAGAAAATCAGGTGTAACTAAATCTGTAACAGCTGTAGCGCTGCATGGAAGCCGGTTGTTTCGCATACAAGTCGATTCGCATACATTGAGGTCGTTTCGCCGACACGACCTTGGTTGATTCGCCTACATCGAAGTCGATTCGCCTACATTGAAAAAAAAAACGTTCTCATAAACACTCTAACAGGATAGCTATAGGACAGAAAAATAAACTTAACCTCAACCCGGCGATATGCGCGTGTTGTTATTATGTGTCGTGCGTTATTTTCGTTTGGCACAGCGGACGCATTGACAACGCATAGACTAAGTTCATGGTTAATTCGGGTGTCCGGTCATTTCGCTACAAAGTCGATTCGCTTTAAGTCGTTTCGTTACAACTCGACGGTCGATGCGTTACACATATGCAGTCGATTTGCTACACATTCGCTCAAAACATAAAAGTCGATTCGCTACAGAAACCTTTTAGTTACTTTTAGATACAAACATTGTAATGATCAATAAAGGCCAATGGTTTTCTCGAGCATGCAGACGAGTTCTCATTATTTCTGTAGATTTGGCTTGTCTCATTTCCTCAACCAGCGAGCGAATGAATGTCACGATCAGCGATTATGTAAAACTACAATCATATCATCGCGCGGAAAAACTGGGAAATATACCGTAATTCCATCGTTCGAGTCGAACGCACGAATGTTCTTGA
>OMLO01005157.1_pt1 | contig 10945 bp, 3 predicted proteins | sample 1674811 | NCBI WGS metagenome assembly OMLO01 (sample SAMN06265003, study PRJEB25207) | coral metagenome | isolation source: Coral host | place: Mexico:La Bocana,Puerto Morelos, Mexico | collected 2008-11-13 | reverse complement strand
CTGAGTTGCTCAAATGGAACAGCAACACTGCGATTTCCATACCTGGCAAAAGCCGTGAGCGCATGAAGACTTTCTGTGGCCCGAGTTAACTGATCGTCAAATGCAAATGCAATGAAAAATTTCTGCTGTTGCCGGATTGCTGCTTCCAGTTTCCCCAGTTGTACTTTTCGGATCGAACCCTTAACAACCGCACGATAAAAATGATTGGAATAAAAATCATTGTGCCTGTGAACATAATATTAAACAAGCCGTAAAAGTCTTATGACTTTTCGTGCATGTTATTGTGTTAGGCGGCTGTGGATGTTTACGCTGTGGTGTCACAAACTCACAATTGACTTTAGACAAAGAGACAAATATAAGTCTGTACGGTTATTGGTATAAAAATTGAAATCGGGCTCCCTCGATTAGGATCGAAATTCCCAACTTCTCCGCTTTGATGACTATTGCAATTTCATAATTCCGGCAACAATTGTGCTAATTACCTTTAGAAGTGAGTCAGACAAGACAAATTCAGTCTCTCTGTTCAAATGCCGCAAAATAGCCTACGAGTAGCAGTACCCACCCCACCCCCATGGAAAGACGTTCCATCCCTCCCCTTTTTCTGGGGGGGGCTGGATACGGCTACATGTAGGCTAGCCTCAAATCGGCAAAACCGGCAAAACTAGCCGAAAGGCAATGAAAACCACATTGACCGTATGCTCGATGCTACTAAAATTTCTGCAATCAATCAGACTGGCTCCAAAATTCTTTAACACTATCCAGGCACAAAAATGTCATACGCTATAATCTAAAAATATCTACAAGAATAGTTTGATGTTTTTGATGTCGCTTTCAGCTTGATCAGGAATATATCCTTAAAAATATATTTTCTTTGAACCTAGACTTATATATTGACATTGAACGCATTCTTAAAATCGTGGCCGAAAGTTTTTGAATTTTCCAGTCAAAGCTCAGCCCTGTTCAGCCCTGCCTTGCAACTTAATACGCTCGATGCCAATCACCATGGTAACTGTATGGTTGACGTCACCTAAAAAGTGGAATGGATTATTTGGCTTTTTTACTTTATGCAGCACATCCTGCATAGTTGGGCAAGATGGCTCGTGTTTTGTCGTGTTTGTTACATTTCTCGAGTGTTCTCAAATGCCTAGAGTGTTTAATCACAGTGTAATACATGGCTCAGGCTACTTCATTTGCTTTATGATATAGATTTTACACGATGTGAGTACAAACAAACCAGACAGATTAGCAAACCGACGCATTTTAATACCACTAAAATGCTACATGCCTAGTCTTTAAAACTTTTTGCTACTTCGCAGAGACCTCCATCACAAATTTCTTTCAAATAATATGTTTTTCGCCAGAGTTAATGTGGCGTAAACCAATAAAACACGCTTTTTCTCTTTTATACTCTGACCAATCAGAGCGCGCGCAGGATAGCCATCCATACTAAATAATTAATTAAAGTTCCCGATGCAGAGTGTATTTTCAACGACTTTCGTTCGCACCAAGGACTGTACTACACTTGATCGAGACTTCCTCTACTCTGGATACGCATTATTCAAGAAGACTGAGTGACGTGATTACAGAGTGAAGTGACATGACCGCAGGTTTGCTCTCCCTAGTTACTTCAAGCGCATTTTGTAATTCGGCAAGTCGACCGTGTAATGGCGTGGTATTCGTCGTATTCTAGAAACAGTTTCACTATTTCGAATGACCTTTAATTTAAATGACCGAAAATCTTTAATTCGTTCAAGCCAAAGGAATGATCGAAGATCGAAAACCAATACATGTAGTTTAAAATATTTTGTGTTCATCACTGACAACCGCCGACTGACCTCGTCAAATTTATAGCATGAAGGAAATGTTTTCTAAGCACTGTTGGCTGATACAGATTTTGACTTATCATAGGCTAAAGACGACATAATGACGTCTGATGTAGGTAATACACGGGTATTCGTCTTCTTATTTACCGGTTATCTCACTCCTTTTGTGGGATTCAAGCCACGGCTTCCCAACATAATGACGAGTACGCTTCAGTTCCTCTTCGTAACTTCTGGATTTTCGAGTCTCTTCAGTCGTGCAAGACTCGTCAAAATACAATATATCGATGACGGATTTAGTCATTTTCGTTAAAATTGATGTATAACTTTGACGTTAGTTGGACGACGAAAAATGTGCCAAAACACCGGTAATGTCCGTAGATGAAGAACTTACCGCCGACAGTGAGAGCTATATCGCTCAATTTTAGGTGCTTAATATTTATTCACTTTGTTCACGAGCAGACAGAGTTACGAGTTGGCCCATCGACATTTCCATCGTGTGCAGTTTAATCAATCAATCAATCTTTAGTTTGCCCTAAAGGGATTCTACAAGAAGGTTTTATTAGTGTCTCTGGAGCAGGAGCACTCAGTAAACCCTTCTGGGTTTACAAATTTTCACCATATATTTACAAATTATATTTACAAATTATACCATATATATGGCTGTTAGACAGTTGTCGTTTGCGTGGGTGCACCAGTGTTAATTATTCAAAAAGCTAAAAAGGTATAAAGTTTGGTTTTTAACAACGCCTTTAATTTTGTCCTTGGTATTTTTGTTACATTGTTTGTAGCTACTATATCAATACTATATTACTATAAAGCTGCTTTGAGCTTTAATTAGGAATAGGTTGTAGAAATGGTTGTACAACAGTGATGTATTTGGCAACCGCATCAGACATGCAGCAAAGCATGAATAATGTTTTGCGTCAAAACGGTTATCGAAGCATGACTTTAATGTCAAATTACCCTTATTTTTTACAACATAACGTTACAGTCAAGAGGTTTGGAAGCAGCTAAGTCTTTTGGACGTCCGAGGCGAACTTTGTGTCAGTGCCTTGATACGTATTTCTTGCGTAGCTGGCGGACACGTTTTGGTTCTTCACTTTGCAAGAAACTGCGACTGTACCTACATTTACATCCCTGTTGAAAGGAAATTGGAGTAACTCGTATTGTTCAGAATAACCAACTAGAATTTTTTAAAGAAGGGCATGCAAAGGAGGCAAAGCATTACATAGCACTATATAGCAGTGGCGCCTCCAGGAGGTAGAAATGATTATTGGTCAGATTTCTAGGTTTTTCCACATGACCGAAGTCATTCCGCTTGTTTATAATAAACAGAAGGTCAGTTAGAAAATCCAAGAAGGGGTTTGGTCATTGAAGAGAAGTTGAAAAGCACCAGGGGCGTTTTGAAGTTGGTTTGAACAATAGTCTCATACAGTTTTGTATCTTATCGTATATATGTCAAATCTTGGGCGATAATACTGGCAGTTGATCTCGAAGTATCCATAAATCAAAAGAAGAAACTTGAGTTTCCATTGCAGCCTTGATCAATTCAATGTTATTAGGACAGCACGTTTCTATGATGGAACAACGTAATAATAATGATATGTTCTTTTGACAAAACATCTAATTTCTCATGCTTCGTTTTTAAAAGACCCTAATTCTGTTTCTCCATACAAGTTCGAAAAATTGTTGACAGGAAAAATAAGTATATGATCTACTCCCCTTCCTACAATCAAGTATGCAATTTGCACGATTTAAAACGTACTCTATTTTAACAGATGAATTATATACTGCGTTCGATTTGTAAAAGCGACCGTGGCATATAGCCAAATGTTACTCCAGCACATGGTTGACCCTGTTTTGTTAAGTTATGAACAAACGAAGATCATCTACTAGCAAAAAAAACCGAAAAGCACAAACTCTATCTGGAAAAGGTGAGGACACAAGGAAAAAGGCCACGGGCTTTTTTAACCGCCCAACCCGAAAACTGTTGGCACAAAAATGGTCAAAAATGGTCCAGCCTGTGGTCATAAACTTAGTTGTTTGGTAATCAATCGTCTTTTATCATTTCAGTAACTTTGTCATAGCATGCAAGGGATCCTCCCTGAACCTGACGTTTCCTATGGTGTCCTCGCAAAAGAGAAGGTATCTATAGGAGATTCTTTTAAAAGAATTTAATCAGTTTTCCCAAACATATAATTTTGTCTAGCCCCTCAGATAAGGAAGGTAGTTTTTTCAAAACCCAGCCTTCAAATTAGACATTCATGCTCTAAGCTTGGAAAGTTCTTGATGGAAGCCCTCTGTGAAACATAAGTTTCCCAAGATCAACCAGATTAACTGATTAACTTCCAAATGTAGAAAGGTAACATGTCTCATTACCTGTTTACTGATGATAGAATTTTCAGTTGCTCTCTCTGACAATGGAACACAAAAGCAAACACTACTTCGCTGTATTATACTTTATCACATACCTGAAAGATGAAAAGCCAGTCAAGGGATTAATTCTCATTTATGTTTCAGTGGCTGTGTAAACAATAAGGACATTCCTTGCGAACCAAACACTTCCTGTGATGTCCTCACAAGGAAAGGTATTTAAGTCTTAATGTCTTAAGAAATTCGCAAACTCGGTAGCTCGTGTATAATGAAGCTGTATCACCAGACCCCATCAAAACCGTTTCACTCATAATTCCAGTTAGCTTGTTAACAATTTTGCATGATTTGCTTTAGAAGTCAGAATCGTCGAGCTCTTCCCAGAAATCTAGTAGAGAGGAATTTCGAGAAAATAGTGGACCACACTCATCATCAGGAAGATTAAACGTTACTTTCCTGGCATCAGAATGGAGATCACGTAAAGGTGGACTTTCCACTTTAAACAGAGAGTTGGCAATAAACGTGGCAAAACATTCTGAGGTAGAGGTCACCTTCCTTGTCCCACTATGCGAAGAGGGGGACAAGGAAACAGCTCTTCGTCACAATATCAAACTTGTTGAGGCAATCCGGCGGCCTGGTATGGATGAGCTGGCATGGCTTATCTGCCCACCAAATGATCTAGAAATTGACGTGGTTGTTGGTCACGGTATCAAACTCGGTGCTCAAGCTCAAGTTATAAGGAATTATCACAAATGTAAATGGATTCAGGTCGTGCATACCGCCCCCGAGGAACTCGGAATGTATAAGACATATTCGAATCCAGTATCAGTTAATGAGAAAAAGCACGAAACAGAAGTCGAACTTTGTGAAATTTCTGACTTTGTTTTGACAGTTGGACCCAAATTGACTGAGGCTTATCGCGGTTATCTTCGACCCAGTGAGAAAGACCAAATAGTCTTTGAATTTACTCCTGGAATTTTCGCTGACTTTTCTAAAGTGGAGCAGGCTGTTGATGAAAGAAAACAATTCAGAGTCCTTGTCTTTGGGCGTGGAGATGATGAAGACTTTGAACTAAAAGGATTTGACATTGCAGCCAAAGCTGTTGCTATGTTAGATGACACCCACCTGACTTTTGTTGGTGCACCAGATGGAAAGCAAGATGAGGTTAAAACTAGTTTGCTCAAGTATGGCATCCCTCCTCAACGCCTAGCTGTAAGACGATTTTTACAAAACCGGGAGGGTTTAAAAAAATTGCTCTGCGAAGTGGATCTTGCGATCATGCCTTCGAGAACAGAGGGTTTTGGTTTAACAGGCCTTGAAGCCCTATCAGCTGGTCTGCCGATTCTTGTAAGTGGAAACTCCGGGTTTGGAGAAGCACTACGTAAAGTCCTTTTTGGTTCATTTTTTGTGATTGATTCAGATGATTCCGAAGTATGGGCCAAAGCTATCAAGGATGTCCGGGACAGAAACAGAAAAAAGAGACTTCAAGAATCTGAAGCATTGCGTGCGTCTTACGAAAAAGAATACAGTTGGGAAGACCAGACCAAAACTCTCATTAGAAAGATGATCGGTATGACTCAAGGTAGGAATTTTTTCAGTATGAACTTATTTTTTTCTATAGACAGACTGTCTGTTAGTAACAATAGAATGGATACTCATACAATAACAGAGTAATCTTTATATATTAGCTCATCTGGTTAGGAGCTTGGAATTATCCGAAAGCAGAACTTCATGCTAGCCCAGTGTTGGAAATAACTGTTAAGTAGAAAACAACCTCTGATGCTCGACATTATTATCTCAAAAAAAGATAACTTACGAAAGCTTTTGTGAAATTGTATGGTAAATACAAAGTTGTATGAGAATTATAACTATCAGTATAGTCCCCTTAAATACACGGTGAAGCAACTAAACATTAGTCCAGTAAATGTGATCCTGGAATGACAAGTAAGTGTTCATTTTTTTGTTAGATTCTCCTGTAGCTTGTCAGAGCTCAAAAACAAAAACACTATTGACTCATCAAACTGAATTCATGACTGAGCGTCTTCCAGGTAATGTACCTTCTACGCATACATACACCAACTGATCTGGGCATGCGTTTAGGGTTGAGCGAATTGATTTTGTCCTGAAAGAATAGAAGCTGAAGAAAATTTTCGTAAAATAATATATAGCTTTCTGATACAAATTGTATTAACGTTTTACGTATTGCACACGGGTACCCTCCCCACTCGAGGCAGGGCTAACTAGATAATTGAAATTAATTTATTAATCAAATAATTAATTATTTAAGTTTATACCTGGGCACCTTACTCCGTCAGTGCTTATCGAGTTTGCGGACAGGAACCCCCCTAAGCCATCCTAATTGTACACTTTGCACTAAAAGGAAGACAAAACTAAAAGCAAAAAATGATAGAAGGGAAAGACAAAGCCTGATATGTTTCTATTATAAGCAAATGTCTAAACCTCAGTAATCAAGAAATTCCAACTGGAACTAACTAAAAATATATATTGCGTGACGTCAGGAAAAAAACGACTAGAGTGCTCAACAACAGAGTTCTTTGAACATACCGCATTGTGGAAATTTGAGAAGAGACTTTCGCGAACTTTTGCATTTTACCTGTGTGAACCTTAATTGCCCAGAATGTTTTTCTACATTATTATAGTAGAAACGACACACTTTTGCACAGTACTTGCTTTGGTTCCATATCGGACCAAGAAGCGTTTTACGCCCGTAAAACTACGCATTTTTTCAGTTTTCATAGGTGCTTGAAAAGGCAATTCTGTTGTTGTTGTTGTTTTTTGAAAAATTTAAAACTTCCTATTGTTAGATAGAAGAGAGATAAAGCTCTTATGCTAGGCTAGGCGTGTTCTAGTTTTGTAAATGTTTCAATGCGAATACCGAGACCTTGTCAATTTTTCAGATATTTTATTATATATAATGATTTCAGATTTTATTTTTTCACACTATTTACAAAGTTTAAACAATATTAATGAGGCAAAAAGCCGTACTTTCGTTTTTTGCGAATTTCTCGAGGACTTTAAATTCCCAGAAAATCGGAATAATATTTTCGAAACTAGTTCCCTAAAAGCGTTCTTTAGGCTAAGTTTCAGGATTTTCTACTTTTCGAACCTGACCAGCCATTCTCGATACTTACAGTCACTGATAATTTAATTTTTTAACCGCTGATTCTTTATTTGAATGTGAACACTTTTTTTAAGGTACTGTATCCATCGTAATCAAAATAGACAGAGTTACATTTCAAAAGGCAAGAAGCACTGATCCTGTCAACCAGGAGGAAGCCAAGCAGCTTATCATGAAGGAGATGACAAACCGCTTTCTTGAGACACATGCAGATGGCCTCCCGGCTGAGAACTACCCTCTTTGCCTTGATTACTATTTAAAAGGAGTGCTCGACTTAATAGTAAGACAAGCAGTCGAGGGAAGTTTACTGATAACTGTGGAGTGCAGGACTCTGGAAATCCTCGAACGCCTGTGGAAAGACTACTGTTCTGGTCACTTGAATGAAGTAGCCGAGAAACGCCTTTTGACAGATGATATAAAGAAACGATTCGATGTGAAATCCGTTAAGCTGGAAACAACTATTTCGAAAGACGATTACTTGGCTTGCAAACTGTTCCTTATGGACATGTCAAGTGAGTGAACAATCTACAATTTTAAGCCATGGTTTCCTTAAGTATTGATACATGTACATGTATATATTAAGACCTTTTTCGCTCATTCTATGCATCGTCGGTTTCATAAAAATACATTTGGTATTTGAAACATCGAAATCCCATATATCCCATATCCCATCCCATATCCCGTCCCATATAAAGTACATTCCTACAGAACATTGATTTCTTCTTTATAGAATTTACATATATTAATTAGTTAGAGTTATGTTCCTCGTTAATTGTTGAACCTCCACTCATCCTCGTTCCCAGGGCTTTTCCCTTAGAGATTGGGGGTGGGCAGGAAAAGACACTGGCATCGGCTTGTCACGTGGTAAAACTGGAGTGTATAAACTATGTATACTAATTAATGCACTCCTGTGGTTTATCCTGTCAGTATAAAATGGGGGTTAACGAGCCTACTAACCTGCGAACATAAAAGAATTTCAGACTTTTGTTTCACGCTGCCCAAAAATAATAGTATTTTAAACGAAATCCGGAAATCCGTGTGTGTTCGTAGACTACAGGCCTACACGGCTGCTACGGTTCGTGACATTTGGCTGTGAGTTCTTGATATACCAAATATATGATTTTTCATAGATTCACTTGCATTCTTCATCGCCTGCGGGTATATTACTAGCTCACAACATATGCTCACAGTTGGCTTGATAGAATGGATAGCTCAGTTGATAGAACTCTACACCGACATCGCAGGGGTCATGGGTTCGAATCCCGCTTCAGACCGATTTTTTTTCAGGCTTTAGTTTCACAACTGCTTAAGTTGTCTATAACTGTAATGATCAATCATGTCTTCATTGTCCGCCTTTGTTTAGGCATCTTACTTGGAAATTAATTTACAAGTTTCTAATATCGCAATTTACTACACCCAGATGCCGATGCCTGGGTCTTTCCTGTCCCTCCCAATTTTAAACGGAAAAGCCCTGGGAACAAGATCGTCCTCCACTCTGATTCTTTTCAAGAAAATGCAATATCAAACTTGAAAAATCCTTTTACTGCCAGTTTATCGTTATTTTGGAAAATATTGAGTCATTACAGGCTACAAGTCCTTAACTGACAGTTAACGAAAAATCAATTCCCATTAGGCGCTTCTCTAGTTGTTATGTCCAATTATAAAGCTGTTTTCTCAAACGTCTCACACAAAAGCCGATTGGTCATAGCATTATGGGTAGTAATAGTTTACAGTAGAAAGGAAGGGCAGAATTATCTCACATCTTTGTTTCCTTTTATCACGCTGAAACACCTTAAGCTTCAATAAAGCAACTGTGAACCACCATTACCCATAATAATTTTCCACATTTTCGTGGAAGGCTTTTGTTAGACAACCTTCCTTCAAACAGCTGTATGTAAAACATCACATACAATATCAGAGAAACACGTTAAATTGTTTTTCCTTAATTATTTAGAAGTGAGCCAGGACTCATCATTGAAAGAAGATGAATCGCGGCCCCACGACCATACCGACCAAGCTGCTGATGAAACTCAGACTCAAACCTCTGAAGAAGCTGAACCAATGGCAGTGCCCTTCGCAGATAATAGTAAGTTACAAGCATTTTCAAAAAGTCACGAATATCAACAGAACACACGTCACTGATTACGCACCTGGGGTCGAGGACAAAATTGAAGGAAAAATAGTGAAGAAAAATGTTGATACTTTAGGGTGAGTGCCTACTTATTAAACTAATTCATTAGTTTAATACGTAAGCGCTTCTTTTTTTGCATCTCTGAATCTGACTGGTTGTCTCCTTACTTACTATCTGCTGATATATTCGCAGCATAACAACCCACTGCTCTTGACAGGCAAATTTTCTTGTTTTTTTGCTTTGGTATCGTATTTCTACAAAAGCAAATATATATTAGTACAATATTTACGTGGTGTTGCGTGAGTATCACTTATTGAAAAGAAACAGAGAGGTTAAATGTTCGGGGCATATCAATTTTAATTGCTATGTGTTAAAATACGTTACCAACATATACATACGACGGAACAAGGTTTATGGACAAATCGTGTCCAGAAGATATCTACAGATAATATTAACGACACTGACTGAAGCAAATGTTGAGACAAAATAGCCATAGATACAGTCACACAACATACATTTTTTCTGTGCAACTACATGTCTATAAATAGGATGGGGGAAATCCGTTTCATGGATTAAGGCCCAAAGGGAAAGAATTTGCTATCCTCTTCTCTTTTCACTAAGTTTTTTCTTTGATAACTTTTAAGACAGAGGCAACTTCAAGAACATCCAATCTGAAAATGGTGCTTACGAAGAAGAAAAAGGAAAAGAAAGTCAACAACTACTGTCACAAGAAGAAACAAGTGATGTTGCCGTTGATGAAATACCTCAGTACTTTCAGCATCTAGAACTAATTCATCGCCTTACGCCAACAGAAGGAGATGAGAATAGTTTACGGTTTACCTTGAAGTGCAACAACCTAGAAGGACTTGAACGCCTGTGGCAAGACTATCGTTCTGGTCGCATAAATACTATAGCCGAGAAATACCTCGTGACAGATGAAATTAAAAGGATATTTCATTTGGAGTCTGCAAATTTAACAACAACTATACGGGAAGAAGATTACTTGGCGTGCAAAGAGTTTCTGTCGAGCAAACCAAGTAAGTCGAAAATAACATTAGTTTATGTGATAGAACTTGTATTCAGTCAAAAATAATCCGATAGGTTTTGAGATGACTTCTCAGATTATGATTGTGTGGCTTTGTCACAAGATGTAGTCTAGGTGTGTGATTTATCTTTCGATGATCATCTTATATTGGGAATTACAGAGGAGAACAGCGTAATGCAGCGTTTTATAGTGGTGACCAACCAGCAGCATCCACAACAAAAAAAAATAATAATTACAGGGCACAGACCCGGATCGGGTCGCAGGTGATTTACTTTACTGCAAACAAAAACTATTTCATTATTTGATTTTGAATTTGAGATTTAACAACAACCATTTTTTTTAACCATTTTATTTTGCCAGATTAAATTGAGATAAAAATTACAGCAAAATATAAATTAACTAAAATAGGCAAAAAAACTACCCAGAATAGAAATAAA
>OMLO01005155.1_pt1 | contig 10951 bp, 7 predicted proteins | sample 1674811 | NCBI WGS metagenome assembly OMLO01 (sample SAMN06265003, study PRJEB25207) | coral metagenome | isolation source: Coral host | place: Mexico:La Bocana,Puerto Morelos, Mexico | collected 2008-11-13 | reverse complement strand
TACTTAGGCCTCAATGTAGCCTTCAGTCTGCGATCTGCAAATGTCATGCATACAGTGGACCGGGGAAGAAGTTGGCGTTTCCAGTTGATTGTTTGTACTTTATACACCACCCTTACACTTACCTATGCTCTCTCGTCAAAACTTTTATATCTTTTGCCGGAAAGAACCATATCTGACCACTGCAGCCTAATTATTCGGTCCCGTGTTAAAAACAAAACCGCGTGACTTTCGCGTGAGCTCCTCCTCCAGAGAGCCTGGGAACGAGTACGTCTGTTTCGCGCTCTTTCACTTTTCAGAAACCCTGCTTGAAAGCCATTCGTTGCGTCATTTTAGATGGGCCTCGTCTTTCGCGGAAGGCAGCTTAAAAATTCCTAACCCCTTCGATCGTCTACACGATAGAGGACGGAGCAGTTGACTCCTGGCATCACTTCACACAATATGTTTGTTAAATTATTTCAAGATCGCCCGTAAAACAAGAATAAACTCCCGAAAACTCGAGCAAAAGCTACTCGCTGTTCGCCATGTGCACCTTCGTGGTCACGTGCCATGCATAAAGTGACAGTTCGTCCTTTGAAGTCCGCCGGCTTTCATAACCAGCCTCCCTCCATTAATTCTGTTGAAAGTAACTAACTTTCGAGTGATTAATTGATGTCTGCGTAATTGAAAATTTAAAAATGAAAGGAAAGAGTTTCAGGCAAAACTATATCTTTTTTCCTCCCGGGGGATTTTGTTGCCGGGACGGGCCCTGCCCGATTCCAACAGGTTTGTTATGTTTTTTTTGCCATTTAGAAATAAATGTACGATGTATGTCTGGAACCTTGCTATAAACTAGCTTTATTACCTTGCAACAGAAAGAAAAACGTGGCTTTTCGTATTTCCCGGGTGCTCTAATTGTTTCTGCGCACCTTGGTGCCCACGCAAATTCACCGCACCACGGTCATGCGCCGAACGCGCGCTAAGTTGTAAAATGAACAAGGAAAGGGCAGATGGTCATTGCTATAACTTTGCCTGGATTTAATAACGACCTTGGACGTTCGTGACTTCTATTCTTCTTTTATAGATAGATTTCACTACCGATTTTCTACGTTTAGCGAAAAAATGAAGACAATATATTGATTAGAAGTGTGAATATTTAGCAAACTGCACCATCGAATTCCGGCCGTTCTTTTTAACCTTAGTTGTTCTGTGCAGCGGTTCCAAATGCCTCTGGAAGGGTCACGTTTTGTGAAAATGTTGGCCGCATGTCGCAATGGATTCACTTAAACAAAAAATTACTAGGATTCATGATGAACGCGCACTAACTTTTCAATATCAGACTAGTTTTACACACGCTTGATCTCTGAAACGAAGTCCGTGACCCCAATTTCTTTTTATTTCCGAAACAATTCTTTATCTCTCCACAGCATAGCCGGAAGTTTAGAGAAAATCTATCGAGAATCGCATTTTCGCGAAACAACTACAAGGGTTTCTGGTTAGGATTACAAACGAAGCGGGGTGGGCTGATGCAAACCCTGAAACTAAGACAAATTGACGGTAACGTCTAGCTGCAGTATCAAAAGTTGTTTTCCAATCACTGTTTTGAGCTTTTAAATGTATAAGCGAGGAAACAAATCCGCGGAGCTTGGGAGGTACCGCGAAAGACCTTTGACGTTAAACTAACTTGAATCAATCCACAGCAAACTTGTAGCAGGAGGGGTCTGTGACCGTTTATAGAATCGACGTTATCACTTAATATAAACACTTCTGTTGAAAATGTTGGCATTTTACTTTCCTCAAAACAACAAAAAATCAAGAATTACTTGAAAACTACATTGTCTAAGTTCTAGTTAAGGTATAACGTTATTTCTGAAACGAAAATTCTCGAAGGCCTTGGAGCTATACAGACCACTACATATTAGAACGAATAGCTTTATATACCTTGAATTGATTGACCTGGGTTTACTCAGTAAAGCCTCGCTTTCTACAAAAGGATCATTTTTGGGGCAGAAATGCTTCGAATAAGAAAGAGGGGTTGATCCACTTTAAATCAAACGAAACCCCAAAACAATGATTTAATGAGAACGAAAATTAGAGAGCAAGAACCTAATTGTAAGGACCAACACGAAACTTCGAGATACGGTCTACAAAAAAAGGAAACAACTAAACCACACAAAAAAATCACTTTTTTTCAGCTCCACTGACTAATAGGCCATTTTTAAGTTACCTCTGTTTAAAGGAGGCTTGATACAAAAACTTTTCTTTTGAAATTGAGCTTGATTTGCATAAAAGTGGACATCAAAGAAAACTCGTTTTCACATGACATGCTTTACTAAGAATTTTGAAACAAAAGGCAAGTTTAGGAAATGTTCCATAGCAAGGTTTTATTTAGCCTCCTATTCAGACTTCTCTAATGGCTCATCACGCAATCTCTCACTTTTGCTACGCAAACTTCCTTTCCGTCACGCTTTCTTTTCTCGTTGGGGAAGAAAGATATGCTGGACTAGCCAAAAGTGTGTCTGCGTAGGAGGCCTGTTTTTAATGTACTCTTAGTCCATCCAGGGGCTCCACACTCCACCAAAGTTGTCAGGATTAGCATTTTTGTCATACGGCTTGTTCCTTGGTGGCACCATAGTCTTTCTGTAATCATCAAGCCACTTCAACATCGAGTTTACTATGTCTGGTTGGTTCTTAGCCTGGTTCACGTACTCGCAAGGATCACTTGCCACGTTGAACAAACAAGGCCCCAGCTCACTCGTACACTCGGGTGGAGATTTTGGTGGTTCACCGCAAGTGACTACAGCATTTTTCAAGGCCGCAGCTCCCACAGAGTTATTCGAGATTTCGACTCCGGGGGGAGCATACCATCCGCTCCAACCGGTACCTGGGGATAAAGAGTGATTTATCACTATACAGCAACATAACATAACTTAAATGGACAATATTACATGGGAGCGCGGAGATTCGAAATTTCTCTTCAAGCGTTGCACTCATGTTGAATTTGGCGATGCGATGCTTTTAACCTGCGGTATGCGTTCGGCCCACATAAATAAAAGAAACAACTGCACTAGGGCCTGAAAAAAACTTTGTACTCGTTGTGTACTCGCTGCGTTGTCATTAAGGGTTATAAACGCGTTCTTATGTATTATGTATTATGTATGTATTATGCTGTAATTTCACTGCAGTACAACACGGACACCATAACGCCACTTCATTCTCTACGCGCTACCAATACGAAATGCTTAAGTATTTCTGCTTACTTATGTTAACAAGAAGTTTCCAGTCCCTAAATCTTAAGGCTGCTTCTCCATTTAGTAAAGGGTCGATGTTGTGAAGAATCTCCTCTCGAGGAGATTCAATAGCTTCCGACAGAGTGTTCCACAAGTCATAGCCATCCACATTGGGCAGGTCCTTGATGTCACCTCCCGCTTTAGAGTACAGGGTGGGGAGCCAGTCGGTCACATGCATTAGTTCCATGCTCACTCGGCCTTTGGCAGAGAGTAGTGGACTGTGTATGAATCCCGCACCGCGAACACCACCTGTCATAAAAAAAGACAACGTTACCTGTCTATGGTCAATCAAGTTACTAACTCAGCCTAGCAATTCCTCAACATTTTTTCCTAATTGTAAATAAGCTTATAGCTATAGAAGCCACAAGCACAAGCCTGACCTATAAAAGACAAAGGCTTTGACAGCTCATCACCTACTTAATAGTTGTGACACATCTAAAAAAAACAATTACATAATTAAATTATCACATCTGTAAATTCTTTCTCAAACTATTGAAACGTGAACCAAAAAACAGAGTGAACCACACAGAGCATTATCTTAAGCCTTGCCCACGGTATTATATTCTTGTCTCATCCTGGTGTCAGATGCCATCAAGTACCCTCGGCTGTCTCACTGCATCAACTGAATAGTCACTGACAAAAACGATGAACTGTTCAAATATGTACCTTCCCAAAGTGTTGCCTTTACACCCCGAAGGGGATAATTACAAGCCATGTTCATGTCAAAACCGGCAGCAGGACCGCCATTATCAGTTGAGAAGGCAATAATTGAGTTTTCGTACAAACCACTGGACTTGAGTGCATCAAGAACCTAAAAAAAAAAAAATGAAAATACTCCACTGCAAACAGCTTCAAGCTGAGCACACATGCATGGGGTAAGGAGGCCTGCAGGAAGGAAGGAAGAGAGAGGGAGAGAGAGAGAGAAGGGGAGAGTGCGATTAAACTAGGAAAGAAGTGAGGGGATGGAGAGAGGTAGGGAGGGAGTGAGGGAGTCAGGAGAAAGGAGTTAGGCAGGCAGGCAGGAAGAAAGGGAGTGAGGGTGGGATTACTGGAGGAAGGGAGGCAGGCAGGCAGGCAGGCAGGCAGGAAGTTATGAAGGATGGAAAAGGATGATAGGAAGAGGGAGGGATGGGGGAAGAGAAGGAGTAAGGTAAGAGGCTGAAATGGAGGGAGGAACTTACCTTTCCCACACCCTGATCAAGAGAAGACACCGTTGCAGCAAATATTCTCCTGTTCTCATCTTGAATGTTGGAAAACTTCTTGATTTCATCAGGGGGCGCTTGAAGTGGTTGAATGTAATTTGCACTATGCACTGCTTGGTAGGGAAGATATAAAAACAATGGCTTGGAGGGATCGTGGTTTTGAATTATGTCAACAGCTTTCTCTGTAAACAAGTCTGAACTGTAGTGCCCCCACTCTGTAAAGACCGGCTAAAAATTAACAATAAAGAAAACAATTTAGGATAGGAAAACAGTTGAACCTACACCACAGTCTCTGCAGTCTGTCCACAGAGACTCTATTTTGTCTTGAGTTTGTCAAGAAATTCTTGTTACAATACCAATACTGTCAATGGTTATCAGTATTGAGCTTTTTTAACATAAGACTGATAAGGTTTTAAACTAATATTCTTACTCCTTCAAGGTGATATGCTTCTGGTCCTACAACATAAGTAATCCTTTCAGTATTCACCTCAGTATTATTGTGGAGATCAAGTCCCCAACCATATTTTTCATGGTTTGAATGATCCCAGTAATCTTCTTTACCACACCAGTAGCCAAAGAAGGAATCAAAGCCTCTGTTTGTAGGTAGATATTCTGATTTGAAGAAACCGAGATGCCACTAAGAGACAAAATCAACACATACACTATTTTATTTGTACAATTGTACATTTAAATTACATTTAACCCAGTCTTATTTATGGTGCCACTAAAATAAAATTTAATTTACAACAGCTGGTCGTGGTCTGAAACAGTAAGATCTTTCGAAACTTAAACTCTGATCAGATCTTTTGAATATATTTGAATTTTACACCTATCACTGGCCCTGAAAATTCTCAGTTCCAGACCTTTCCAAACTGAGTGCCAATTCAAATTTAATTGAAAATGGCTGCCTAAAAAATGACAAATAATAAGTTATGGTAAAATTAATCCATATTAACAGTAATTTCTTACTGCAATATCCTTCAAATTTACAATTTTTCACTTTCTAACAACTGTAAAATCAGCACTTTGCATGTTATTACCTACTGTAACAAATTAAAAATTTCAAAATACATTCACACCTTTCCAACTGCATGTGTGGCATAGCCCAGTTGTTTGAGATACTGCGGCATAAGTTTCTCATCTAAACCAAGTCCATATGGCTGACTAGCCAGAATAACATCATGTTGCATTCCTGAATACCGGTAATAAGCATAATTATTTAAAGTCACTGTCAGTGGTAAGATGACGAAAATCGCATCTTTCCGATCAAAGCCATTTTAAAACATAAAAAGGTAGTCTGTATAAGAAGGAAAATGCTGTTTACTGTCTTCAAATATCTCTTTTTGTTCCAGAGATATTCGAGTTTTGAAATATGCAAATTAGCCAATTGATGATGATGTCATATACCCAATTTTGATCAAATATGATGAAGAATGATATCTCAGCCAGTTTGTATCAGAAATGTTTGATTCCTTGCAGTAAGATTCTAATAAATGTCCTCCACAATACAAACTGAACAGAGGTTCCAGACCTCCTCAATACTAAAGGATTTTCTGGCCACCTTTGGCATTCCATTTTGATATTTGCTAATGGTGCCTTGTATGTATAATCCAAGCATATGATTCGAATCGAGTTTGTGGCACCATTTAATGCTTTTTGCGCTGAAAATCGCCAACAGATTGAAATAAAGTAGGTGGGGACTGAAAAAGAGTGAGTTGCCATGGGAACGGAATTTTTATAGTTGCTGGTGTGTTTCCTTTAGAACTATCAGCCTACCAAGTTTCAATGGTCTGTGATGCAAATTGGCCAAGATAGCTCTATTAATATACTTCATATAATATGTTGGGTTGAGTATATGACATCATCATTCATCTCATTTGCATATTTTAGGTATATTTAAAACACTTATCCCCGGAACTAATGCAGATATTGGCAAACAGTAAACAGCGTTTTTCTTCTTTCATGAGATTCTATGTGATACACCTAAAAAATCAAGTCTGAGGTTAAATTTTGATCAGAGTACCACTTAAACACTCTGAAGATGACTTTCACTCAGGTTGTTGGAACATCAGTCACCAACAACAATTCTTTTCAGAACAACGTACCCTCACCTGGACGATCACACTAGATACAAACTACCAAAATACTCCTGGGTTCAAACCATTTACTATTACATGATATCATTTTGATAGTCTCTTATTTGACAGCCGGTCTAAAATCAACAACAGTGTTACTTAATATGTCTTTGGCCAGTCCCACTCTGACTACTGTAATCAGCCAATCATAGGATACGTTACACTGAGGCAAGCTCTCACCATACATCAAACTATGATAAAGGTACCTGTGTGGATGGGATATCGACCAGTCATCAAAGCACTTCTAGTTGGTGTACATATGTGCTGCACGTAATAATTGTTGAGAATAATTCCACTGTTTGCCAACCCATCCAGGTTTGGAGTTGGAATCTGCTTAGAGCCATGAAAACTCACATCATCGAATCCCTGAGGGTGCAATAAATAATTTTAAGCAACATTTAAAATGGTACTAAATTTTAATTCTAATTATTCATGTTGACATTCAGATAAAAATTATGTCAAATAAACTATTTCTCTGTGCACAATATTCTGAAGAAACCCAAAACTGTTGAATGACATTCAGTAACAATTAAGTGACGGAATGAAATAATGAATGAAAGAGAAAGATGGGAGATGGAAGGTAGGAACTGGGAAGGAAGGAATATGGAAGGGAAGGAGGGTGATCAGGGTGGAAGAAATGAAAGAAAGAAAAATGCACAATAACACAAAGGACTGTAAAAGAGAATGGACAGATGGACAGATGGACAGACAGTCTGATGGAGAGATGGATGGAAGGATAGATGAACAAAAGAAATGTAATGGTAAAATGAATATTTTACATCAAATACCAATTTAAGTGGGACAAAGGTAACAGTAAGAGTTCTGACCACCTTAATGCTTATAGACCCGATGCATAAATGGCTGCCAATTAAAAGTTCTTTTGTAAGTATTAAAATTAGCCCAACTAACCTCATTTTTGCATTCATAATTCAAAAGAAATTTTATTCTCAAACAAGGCTAGTTGGGCTAATTTAAATGCACACAAAAGAATTTTTAATTGACAATCATTTATGCATAGGGTCTATATTACATGTAGAGGGGGTTTATTGGAAAGATAGAAATAAACTGAATCATTACCACATAATTCTTTTTGTGTAATTTTAACCCCTACTTTATAAATCAAATGCACTAATTTAAAGAACTCACCAGATCATCTGCCAATATAAAAATGATGTTAGGTTTGGAATTCTGTTTTACTGCAGCAGTAGTTGCTGATAACAGTAGGGACACTACTGACAGAAACCACAGAAGCTGCATCCTGGAAACAAACAAATTGTCAAACATTTTGAAAAGCTAATTTAAAGCCATTTGCTGTGATTTGCCAAAAATTCAAACATAACATTTCATTTTCCAATTCCATGTTCAAAAAATTAAAGCTCATTTGTAAATGAATAGAAAAGAGTGACAAATAATAATTATAAGGGCTGCTAATCGGTCTATGTCTTTTGCTGTCCTTACTAGTAATAACAACACTTAAATACAGATCACTTAATTAACAACTTCGCTATTGCATAGCTCTTGCTATACCAAGCATTTATAGAAAACACAGCTAATCAGAACATAACAAAGGTGTTTACAACCAACTGTTCCATAATCCACTTTATTGACTGCATTAGCCATGGAATGTTGCCTGTAAGTATAAATCTACTTGCATTCTATCACTTGTAACATTCTCTTAATGGCTACCCTGCTCACTCACTTAAAAGTATTTTTGGAAAGCAGACATTAAGTTTCTGACATTTACAGACTTTACAAGTTAGAGTACACGCTTTCAAAAAGGTTAATATATCACTTTCTTTTCTTACTAGTGCTTTTTCATGTCGCTGTCAAATTGTAGAAGTGCATTCAATATGCTTGTTGCTGATTAGAAATTCATGTGTTGCTGGTTTTGAGGGTTGCGACACCTTTTTGTCACTAAGACTTTTACCCCTCGGAGGGCCTCTAATCATGAAATATTCCACTGGTTACTTGTACTTGCATGGTATACAGCACAACACACTTGCCTAATCAGGCTTGGGTGTATACTGAGAAAATACGAGTGACTCGCGAGACATTCCATGGTCTACCAATTGTACACGCTGTATAAACTAGTAGCTGGTATACCCCTTGTAGCCAATTCAATCGGTTAAGTAAACACTATGCAACTTAGGACAACATAATTATCGATTAAATGGGGTTAGAAAACATTTGCAGACTATTCTAACTTTTTCATCTTCTATTTCACGAAAGGGTTTTGAATTTCTACAACACAGGACTGCCTATTCTGACAGATGCAAATTAAAGTGACAATTTGCTGCTTGCGCCATTAGCTTGCTTCACTCCAGAGAAGAATGAAGAACTTGGCTGGACTCCTTTGAATTATAAGCTTATCCAATGCTTCGAAGTCCTACGCGCGATATAGCACCGGAAAGATATTCTGGGTGAATACACACAGCTGATACACAGTGTCTATCGAACTGGAGCGTAACAAACAAGACTGCGGGATATTCAGGTACGGGGATATACGGAAAAATTTACTTAGCTATCGTAAAACATTTAAATTAAACTCACATCGCTAATTACAAGAATTTCCCCAGGTGAAAAAACAAATCTTACCTTAACTCCTTGCAGACTGCAGCTGTGAGTCTGAACGTATGAACAAAAGCAGATCACAGGGTCGTCACATGACACGTGAACAGAAAGTAGTGTACAAAATTATGTATATTTGTGCAGTGTACCCACGGGAAAGAAAGAGTTAGGAATCATTTATTTGTACAAATTCTGCTATTAGTAACTTAAAATTTAAGATATAAACCGTACGGATAATACAAGTTTCTCTTTTAAAATTCAATTCCAGAACGACCTGTTTTGAATGTTCAGGGAAGGAGGTTCTTACTGAACCTTGTCCCCCACCCCGAAATAACAGGAACGTCGCGTGACTAACGAGTAACGAGGACCTGGTAATGATCCCAACAAAATCATGTGACTATCATAGCTTTTGTCCATTTTTGCAGTATTCGATGTTTTGAGCTTTCCATTTCTTGGCAAACTGGGTTAGAGAGCTCTGTCGAGAGTTTGTCTTTCTCTGCCTCGATCAGCAGGAATATAGAAAGAACCGCACCACTTGCACCTGCATTTTCGAAGCAATGGACCGAGTTCTGTTTGCAGGTCTGCAGATATTGTCAGTTCTAAGTTTTACTGCACATGCATCGAGCTCAAGGCCTCATATTATCTTCATACTGGCAGATGATCTGGTAAGCATGATTTTAATCTCTTCCCATTTTTACGTGGAAATAAAAGATGTTACACGTGCGTGTGTAAATCACTGTAGTTACTGATTAACTTATTGTTTACTTTCTTCAGTAGTACGTTTTACTACATTTCTCGTTCTCCCAAACTTTCACTCATGTTTCTATAACTCAACAGAAACACGGTACATGTTTTCTATTTCTTAATTAGGAAATAACCCAAAGCAAACATGCGCACTGATTGGTTTAAACCGTGTTCTATTACTCAATAGAAACATAGAACTGAAAGTTTGGGAGAAAACTGAAAGTTTGGAAGAAAGCTTGGTAGAACTTGAAATAAGCTGTGAAAGCATTTCTTGTTCTCCCAAACTTTCACTCGTGTTTCTATAACTTGATAGAAACACGGTACATGTTTTCTATTTCTTAATTATAATACTGATAGCTATAGCACCCTGTGTATATGCCAAGGAGAACTAGTCAAGCTGTCGGTCTCCAACATTCCATTCCATCTTTCTTGAAGCAGTCAGTTAATCAAGTAATTTATCAATCATCAGTCAGTCAGTCTGTCTGTCAATCAATTAATAAGTCTGTTGCATGGTTAGTCAGTCACTTATTCAGTCAGTCTGTTAGTCCGTCAGATCTTCCATCCATCCATCCTCCTGCCCATCTGTCCATCATTCATGCCTTAACCCTTCCCACAACCACACCCTCTCAAAATGTGTTGGATTCAACACAGGTTATATACATGTATAGGCATGTAACCTGGGGGGGGGGAACTCCCTATAATGGCCTATACGGGGAGGCTCTGCCCGAAAGGGGTGCTTTTTTCAGGCTTCAGGTATATAAAAGGGTAGGGATTTCACAATTTTAGGTATATGGAAGGGTAGGAAAATCTTCATTCATTCAGTCAAACAGACGCAACTTATGACTTTCACTTTAATTTATTATGCTCTATGTGAAAAAAATGACAAGAAGACTTCCTGTTTTAACGATTTATTTCTAAGTCTTCTTAAGAAGGTATATGAAAGGGGTGCCTTTTCTGACAAAAATGGTATATAAAAGGGTAAGGGGTTGGACCTCGGGGCGGAGCCTCCCCGTATAAAACTTTTTTGAGTACCCCC
>OMLO01005154.1_pt1 | contig 10952 bp, 5 predicted proteins | sample 1674811 | NCBI WGS metagenome assembly OMLO01 (sample SAMN06265003, study PRJEB25207) | coral metagenome | isolation source: Coral host | place: Mexico:La Bocana,Puerto Morelos, Mexico | collected 2008-11-13 | reverse complement strand
CACCGCCGCCACCACCATCATCATGATCATGATCATGATCATCATCATCATCACCATAATCACCTTGAGATGCATTATTGATCATCATGGCATCAGCCAACGGCAGGACATCATCTAAATGACATGCGGCGGGGCCGCCAACTTGCTCCCTCAAGGTTGCTAGCGAGTTGATCCGCGACATGTGATAGGTATTATACATACCTTCTTTGGCTGTTCAATCATGAACACTAGTGAAATGATACCACTTTTCCCCTCGCTCCAAAGCTATGTTACGAACACGTAGTTAAACTTCAAACATCCTTGTGAAAACCATATGTTGGTGCAATGGATCGTTCAAACTTTGGCGTCTCTGCTACTCAAAACTGCAAACAGAGTTGTTTCATATGTAGACGGTAGACTCCCCTGGAGGATCATCCCAGTTAGTAAGTGGTTAGTGACCTCCGCTTGTAAGATCTTGTAAGCCACTTAGGCCGTTTACAAACCCCCAAATTTTAAGATACTCCAAAGAATTGAACATGCTGGTTTCTAACCAAGAATTGCCTTTTTGAGGGCTCCATATCTTCATGTTCGTGTTACATTATCAATCAATCGTGCCTGTTTCATCCAAATACACCCTGGAAGATTAACATGAAACCTACAAATCACCCATGTAGAAAAGAAAATGATCTTCCAAACCTCCATGATTATGTTCCATGTTAATCTTCACGGGTGTACTCATTACTACAACATACCTTGTGAGATGATTCGAGATATACTATGTATACACTCCATATGCATCTACATCTATTTGAACGTACGTGCTAAATGCTGCCATCCTTGAGTTTACAGTTTCCAGCTGAAATTAATGCAGCTAACTTGTTTTCTATCCTTACCCGCGCTACTGACATGAACTTGTGCTTTCAAAGCTGCACCCTTGTGGAAGAAGACAAACCATGCATGGTGTTTTTGTGTTCTCGGTGGCTATGTGGCTGAGCCATGCCACCGCGACACCATGGAGAGCAGTGTTGACATGGGATGGCAGCAGACTTTGACTCCTTCAAAAGGTGTCAGAATATCAAACAGAAAAGGGAAAAGGAAATCACCGGCTCGAGTCCTTTTTTTTGAGGACAAAATATGCATTCCCATCGATCATCGGACCCTTTCAACAGTTCAACTGAGGGAAACTTACAACCCCAAAAGATCAACATGTCACCTGCAAAGGGATCATTTTTAAAGGAACATTGTTTTTCAACCAGCATTTTTCAGGGGATAGGTCAACTTTGAGGTACATGGCACGGTTCCAAGCTTGGTTGATTCTAAGCCCAGTACTACCGGCCTTTTGAAGGCTTGTAGGGATTTTGACTTTTGACCCGGTGGTATTGTGATGCAAAAAACATACCGCCAGAATTTCCATTAAATTGAAAGGGCGTTTGTTTTTAATTGACAAACATGATATCTTTCTATATGTTTTAGCTTGCCATTCAGACTTGAAATAAAACAAATCATGGAATCCCAACAAAGTAACTAGAATTCATTGGGTTTTTTGTTGTTGGAATATCTGATATCAGCGCTGCTTCCATCCCGAGACTTTCACACATGTGACAGGCCATTTGAGGCTGTCAATACCATTCACTTGGGTCCACCGGTCCGATGGCTCCCAACCCAGCGGTTGGAAACGCGCGCGCTGAGAGCACGAATCAAAAGCAATGAAACAAAATAGACATTTCAAACCCAATGCCAGTCGAGTTAAAAAAAAACAACACATACATTTACATGTATGTATCAATAAAATATATTTACAAAAAATAATTATATATATATAACAATAAATATTCTACGTATTATTTATATGTACATGGAAATATGTAAGAAAAGGTAAACATATACATATGTACATATATATATATATATATGTATCTTACAGCACATGTAGATCTAAAATGAGAGATATAATTACTAGTTCATTCAATTGTCATGGGTCATCTCTGGGTGTCATCCTGCACAAAAAACTCATTGACAAAGTCATTGAAAATTACAACATAAACTTCATGTGGGAGTCTTCTGGTGGACTTCCACTACAAACCCATGACTCCATTAGTGCTGAGAGCTAGATGGTGTGGACATATCTTCCTTCAATCGCCTTTCTTCAGACTCAGCTGATTTGGCTGCCTCAAAACAAAAGAACTTTTGGTGGGATATCAAAGGGAAGTTCGAACTCTATAGCTCTTAAACGGTCGGTCATAGCAAACTATGTGAAGAAAACAAATGAAACAGTATGAAACAGGATAATTGATGACGTGCTGGCTGAATTACACTAACAACACAACATCATAACGTATTCTGACAAATTTGTTTCCGATTCGGGTGTCATATGCCAGGTAGCCTTGCACCAAGGAATTTTGGGCCACACTTTTCCCAGAACCAAAAAATGATGGGTAACACCATGTTGTTGAATATTTGCCTTGTAAATTTTACAGGTCACAGGACCAATTTGGAAACAAGAAACAAGCTGATTTGACTGCAGAAGAGTTGCCCAATCCACACGATAGAGCAGGACTCCCAAGGAGATTGTGGCCATACCAGTGCCAAGAACCATTGACCACCACATGCCATAAACGCCCTTCTTCAATGGCCTCATCTTCGTGAAAGTCATGATCTCTAGACAACAACATGTGAAAACTTAAAGGTCATTGTGATAATTGACCTCAAAACGCATTCAACAACACATGTGCCCCATATCTTAATCTAGAATCGCTGTCGAAATCGGTCTGCAAACTAACAACTTCCAAGTCTGCTTCCAAGGTCTACTTCCAGTGGTTCTGCAATGTTGAAAAACAGACCTGCGCAATGCCCCTTGAAAAAAAGCAACTGCTTTCGACTAGGTAACAAAAAAAACATCACGAAACAGTTGTTTCAATTAATCAAACCTACGATGTATAGATTGTAGATATATACTTTTTTGAGCCAAGCATCCAAACAAAGCAGCATCCCACTGGCAACATGATCAAATAGTAACCTAGGACGCTTTAACACAGCTTACGGTCACCGGGATCACTGGAGGGCGACTCTGCATTATGGATTCTATGCATGCCCACTGTTTGGGCATTGAAAACAAACAGTAGGTAAATATGAGAAGAAAAATCAGCATATAATATGGACACAGTGGTCATATTCTGACATATCACAAAATTCAAGCAGAGTGCATAGAGCCCTTCATCTTAACTACCACATCAACATGCAAGAGCAATAGCAGCAATCTAAACGGTGAAATTTCAGGGAAAACCCACGGCATCAATAAATCTGACACCCCTGAAGAGTAACATAGAACCCCCAAATTCCCCCAATTGAAAAGGAAAGTCATCTTCCAAACCTCCATCTTTGGGTTCCATGTTAATTTTCAGGGGTGTATGAATTGTTATGCCATGTTTACTCACTTTGGGCCATGGCTGGCAAAGAAAAAAACACCTTTTGAACTGTGAGAAAATATTAGATGTATATGTATATATATATATATGTGTGTATATATCTTTTGTCAATCTAATATCGGGCTTACATTGAAAAGGTGGCAACCAATCATCAATCAAGTCAGGAATGGAATCATCCGAAAAAGATTCAACAAGACTATTATAATCTCCCAGTACTGGCAAATCTTTCTTGTAATATTCTTAACAAGCTTGATATCTAGACCACGACATATCCACCTGGTCTACCGAAAACCCTTCAATCACCTCCAGGGCAAGGCGCAAATGAGGTACACCGCAGCAGGTGCTTGGTTGATGCCAACGCCACGCAAAGCACCACCCATCACGTTTTGAACGTTGTCGAAGTACCCCGCGACGCAATAGATGTTGATTAGATTTACCTTTTTGTTTTTTAGGGCGGGAAGCTTGGCCGTACAATATCAATTGTTTATATTTTCAGAATATGGTCGTTTCAGCTAAACATCATTGGGTTGTTTTCAAGTTACGGGTAAGTGAACAAGCTCCAGCATGGGAGACCAGATGTCAAAACCTGGCATAACATGTACCCTTATTCCCCAACTCCGGCCACACAGTAGATTGATTCTATTTTTTCTACCCTCCCCAAAACTAGCATTTTCGCCCCTGAAAATGCATGGTTGGAAGATTAGGTTCCTGTTGGGACGGCTCATTTTCAGGGGCTAACTGTTAGTTTTAGGAAGGGTAAATGTCAGAAACACTTCAAACGATTCGTCAAATCGCACGAGACTCAAATCTCTTTTGTCGTTTTTTGGTAAGGGGCTTTGTTTCAGCAAGATTCCGCCACGATAAATCACTTCACCTTTACCAAATCTCCATCTTCTCCCAAGGCACGGTGATGTCTTGCACATGTGGATCGGACGAAAGAAGTTTCACCACAAATTTGCCCAAAGTCACAAGTATCAAAGCCAAGACTGTCCACCTAAGGGAAAAAAACACATCATTCATAGGAATCGTTGAATAATAATTGGATCCTCCCCCATTCCCAGTACTCCAGTGGCAAATGCAGGTTTATAGAGATTCCCTCCAAAATACTGGGTGGGTGTAGATGGAATGGATAGTTGTCAAGCCATGGATGGAAGTCGATGATCAGTGAGCCGAACAATAAGCTAACGTTATCAGTTGTCAAACGAGGTAGGCAATTCGTAGGAATTCATGTACATTTGAAAAATAAAAATATTTTTTTTACAGATTATAAATTTATAAATGAATACCAGCACCTTCCTTTTGGGGCACCAATTCAACCCAAAAGGATCGCGAATTGACACCCTTTAAAAAGGTCAAGGTATCACCTGAGAACGCCCGGCAACCTGTTGAACTGACTGGTGGAGACGATCAAATCCACCCGCTTGGTCCTACGTTTATTCAGGAAAAACGTTGTGCTGCTGGCAGTTGCTTCTTGGAATTCCAAGCTGTTCTTGTTGTCATACCATACTACCATACTGTTGATGGAAGAAATCCTGCAAAACCACCTCGGATGTGTAAAAGCCTGTTAGTAATGGGATAAACTACATATCAACTGGTGCGGGATTTCTTCCATCAACAGTATCATGCAACTAAGTGATGACCATAACGAGTGAATCAAAGGATCTTTCAAAGTCTGGTGCTGCAAATCATTCCGCGCTGCACCATCTACTTCCCAACACAGTCACCCACCCTATGGCAATAGTACCAAACATTTTGCCCCCCAAAAAGCTACTATTCTGGGCAATCTATTAGAAATCCTTAACCTGAAGGCCTTTACCCTTGGATAGTGGGCCACCCCCCTGCAATTGCCATTTTAGGAAGATTCCCTTACTAAACCACCATTTGCGATGACCTCAGCTGAGGTGGCTATAAATATAAATTGCCGACATTCTTGTATCATCACGCTGAAAAATTTATTCCACGAAAAGTTGGCAAATTGCAGGTTGCGGGGCAGTTGGCGAAACACTCCATCTGATCCACAAGGGCCGCAACTCAACATCGTTACCTTTGCCGGGGAAACCTGCTTTTTTTAACCCGTTGAAATAACGGGGTAAATATATAACCTGGACCCTCCACGGGGTGCCAAATAGATGGGAAAGGGTGCCATTAAGCAACCCCTCAGGGATTAAACACCACCCATTGGAGGGTCCTGGTAGAAACAGTATATAGCATGATACAAAATTAGAATATGTCATTTAAACTTAAACAATTATTATGTACCCTGATAACCCCCACGTTCACACCCACATGGTTTGCTTCCAACACACATGACCACGTCCATAGCGACAGCCACCCATGCAGCTTGACGGCTCCTAAGTACCACGGCAACCAGGGCTTCGCTGTTGACAAGATGTGACAAACATATAAACCCCAAGGGGGTACCATCCTAGACCCCAAGTATTTGATGTGATAAACACATTCATTTTGTATTATATGTACGTTCTGTACATGCTTTGCGGTGAAGGGGGCGCCAGGAACATGGAGCTCCATCCATACACGTATGATCATATACATGGTACTAACTCATTTTCGCTTCATCCAGAGGTTTTGCGAAGGCACCCTTGACTTTGCCAAGAACACTGAAACGACAGTCTGATGCGAAGATAGTAACACCAAAAGATACGCTCAACTTGTGCAAGATTTCGTACTGGGATTCCCCCCATCACAGGAAGCGTGGCAAGTGGCAAGTGATGGTCAATAGGGCACACCAAATCCCTCGTAAAAACGTAATAGTTTGGGTGGTGACTATTACTGGGTGGGGGAGAACCCCAAAACAGTAGATCTACTGCACTTGTGTAGCGCAAGAAAACTATCTGAGGGAATTACACTTGCAGTTTCGATGGGTCAAAAGCTCTGCAACAAGAGAGTGTTCCAGAAATGTGTGGAACAAAAAATCAAGAAGCAGCTGCAACAACAAAGTTTTCGTTGTGTCAAACAGAACGAAAAACTGCAAAGAAAACTCGCGGCAAAACTCGGTTTCTCAAGGTCAGCTGCTTCCTTCCCAATTTCTGGTGGGAGGATGTTGTCACCTTCCCCTCAACTGTTTTTGTTACCCATATCTTCATCTTTCAAAATTCCTTTTTCCTCATCACAGACATTTATCATGCTTAAATTGGCCTAAGAATTGACAATCATATCTAGTCTTTTACATGTTGCTATCTCCATTATTTGCGTCCAGCTTCCCCTGGAAAGTCCGAGACGCTTGTCGGGGCGGAGCTCTCCAATACTGTTGCCCACCTCAGTTCGAACGCTGGCCGATTTTATCGTGAAAAAAGGATCCATTTATGGTAGAGTTACCTACCTTTGTTTGATGTTTATGTTAAATGAAGGTCTATACATGTATATACCATAGATGGATAGATGGATTCCATGAGAAAGATACAAATATAAAATACATAAATAAATATATAATAAATAAATATATTATACTCCAATATCTTGTTAAGTTTGTTGCTGTCAACTCCTTGACAGCAACGAATTCTTTGTCTTTCAATACCATCTGCCCCATCGCAAAAGGCAACTTGCCTTCACCCTGCAACTTGTGGGTGTCATGTCTGATTTTCCTCGCAAACTATGGCAAATCTGCGTGTTTTATTACAAACACATTGCAACTTTACTAACAATGGATCCCTTTCTCCTTCCAGGGAATAAACGAGACATGCCCGCAAAATACACTCCGGTAAACTAACATACCAAAGAAAAAATCACCACTATGATGGTATTTACCAGGAAAACTTGGGATTTTCCAGGACTATCTGGTTTAACGGAGGGAAACAATCTGTCCCTGAAAATAAGACAAAATACCAGAAGGAAATTTCATGTTCCAACCATCAATTGTCAGGCGCGGGCTGTTGTGGAAGAGTGATAAACTGCCAAATCATGAGAATCACCAAACATTTGCTTCCATATAAACAAGACTGTCAAGAATATTTTTTCTGGTCCCTGGTCCATTTAACTTTAAATTCACCTGGTCATAACTGAACTAATATTTCCCTTCAATCCATCGCCACCTTTTTTGGATGTGACCATGGCCAAATCCCTGGGAAGCTTTGGTGAACGAGATACCTGGATACCAATCCTTTTTTTTAACTCATTCAGCCATTTGTTTCAACTCATTCAGCCACTTCAGACCTCACATAGAATCAAAAGTTTGTTTAAACAAAACTCCTGTAGTTTTCCATTCCTAATTTCCATTCCTAACCTTACCCTGCTGGGAACTAACATATTCCTAAGGCATGTTTGAAAATGATTTTCCTTTTCCCAAGGTGGGATATATGATAATTCCCCAGAGTGTATTCGTAATTCTGGAGAAACAAAACGGTTTGGTAATCATGGCTGGTCAACAGATAAGGCCTTATTAAGGGAAACCAATGCTGTAAATACTGTTGATGGAGGAACTCCTGCTAACCAGTTGAGGTCGGTAGTTGGTAGTTCATCACATGTTTTACAGGATTGAAAATACACCCAGGTGGTGCAGGAAATGGTTAATAAGCCATAATAATTTTCAGACTCACTAATTGGTTGCTGATGCTGAGACTCACCAGAGGTCACCATCACTGTGAACCAAACCATTGGCCGTAGGAAGTGAAAATCCCCAAAGACACGTTCCAAAGATTACCATCCAAAAAATTATCAGCATTATTTGAAATTGAAAGTATGAGGTTAACCAAATTATATTAGCTTCACTATGTTAGATATTGATGTCATGTCAATGTGAGAATCATGTGGCTGGCCCAGCTGTCACAGGGTGCATACGTATGCGGTCTGCTTGATGGCCGCCACGCAGCCCCAACAGTGCCGCTGACCACTTTGCATGCTACAAGACCTACTGTTGATGGAAGAATTTCTGCACCACCTGGGATATGTAAAACCCATGTAAATACTACGATATACTATCTATCAAGTGGTTAGCCGGATTTCTTCCATCAACGGTATCTTTCTACCTGTGGTTATTATTTGGTATCACCGCGCAGTTGCCATCCTCAAAGAATATATACAAAACCAATAAAAAGTCCAAACATCCAGGTGAAAAGTTCGATTGTACATATAAAAAACACTTGAAGATATGTTAAGATCATTTTAGTACATAACTATACCACCCTCCCTCAGCCCTCACATCGCCCAACTCCTTGTTTGACCGCAGTTGAAACCATAAGCGTGCTCGCTGTAGGCTCCAACGACTTGACATCTGGAGTTTGTCGACAAAACTCGTCATTTCTCAGAGGTTCATTGGCAGAAATTGACGGAAACGACCCTTGTTGAATGGTTGATTCCTATGGCAAAATAGTAGGTATATATGCCAGTCCCATGGATGGTATGGGAATGTTTTTTCTTACAGAAAACTCATGCCATGCTGGAAGTGGGGTGGGTGGGATACTTTTTCTTAGGGGTTCGGTAAGGTCGTGTTACCTTACGATTCACCAAACTTGCATTATGATTAGTCTTCCTAGTTGGTGGTTGAACCAACCCATCTGAAAGATATTATAAGGTCAAATAGTATCATTTCCCCAAGTAGGGGTGAAAAAATATTTGAAACCACCACCTAAGCTTGGTTCGTGATCCTATTCCATGATTCCGGACAATTGGAACGGATCATACGGTTTTTTCAAATCTGAAGTTCACAGGCCAAAAGACATGAGTTATAGATACCTATACTATACCCCCCCCCAAAAAAAAAACAAAACAAATAAACAATAAATGTCTCAAACGCTAAGGTGCTTTGTGGTTGTTTAATCCACCCCAAACCACAACATTGTGAGTTTCACAAGTGATGCCACCAATGAGATGGTTGTCCCAAATGGAACACCTTCATCACCTTCATGAAATGCCGTAGTATTTTTTTCCTTGGTTATTAACGTTATTAAGGGGTTCCCATAGTAATTGTGCTACACTAATATCACTCTGTTCCAATAATAAGCATAGATAACTATCTATATCAGCTCTATATCTACAACCGGGGCACTAGAAATCCATGTGTGACCCACGCAACCCTGTTGTCACCATCCCAATGCCAACCATCCAGCCTTGCATTCTGCCCGTGCTGTGCCCATGATGAACGGACCGGACTGGTTAGAGGTGGTCGTTGGAAGGATGATGATGTTTCCACTTGAAAAATACAGCAGAGTTGGAAACACCAACAAAACAAATGCGATCCGTTTTCCAGGTTGTTTTGATTGGAAAATGTGCTCGAAAACAACTGAAACACACATATGTATATATATATATAATTATACAACATTTTATGTTTATGCATTTCAAGTCTGCTATGATCGCAGTAAAAGCTGCACAAAACAAGAAATTCAACTCATAACAACACAGTCCAGCTGAGCAAACACCAGGAGGCCCGGCACATACAAAATCTACATCAACCCCAATTGGACCTTTTGGGAATAAACGAATCTGGGATAACTTTTGTTGAACTCTGTTGTCTCGACTTCACACCCCAACAAACCCGCACAAACCAAGCGTGTTACATCGTGTTACACCTGCCAACAAAGCGCCATCCCAAAAGGAAAATACATCTTCAAGCCCTTTCTATCTTCAGGTACTTCAGGTTACTTCGTTTAAAAATCAGAACGGTTGACCTCAGCCGCTCATCTACGTGGTTTCAACCCTGAAAGGGGTGAAGTAAGGGCCTCAATCGAAACCTAGGTATATAGTATTAAGGTATATCAATGCCAACAGAAAAAAAATCTCCAAAGAATTAGGAAAGCACTTCATGTCAACACATATTGCGATTGCTCTCTCTAGAATGGCTATTTAGCATTTCTCAGTGATGCTCGCCACACATGACTGCCAATGCTCCCGGGTTCATTTGAATCGTACCTGCCAAGTATGAGTTGTTTGGTCATCTTCCCCAAATAGATGTGAAATATAACCACGTTTGAACCCACGTTTGATACTCAAACAAATCTGAAGTTTCCTTAGTGGGAAAACCATCATCAAAAGACCATTGTTTTCTCCAGAAGGATTCTGATTCTTGGTTCCTGCCCATCCCGATTGCTCCAACGCCAAGCCACGCATATCCATAGCATCGGCCTGTGCGGCATCCCGCATCGAGATTCTTTGATGTGTTTTTTCTTATCCATGTGCAAGACATAATGAAATTAGACAAAAATCAGCACACAATGCGATGCAAAACCTATCTATGCTATGTAAATACACAAGTGATATTACCATTCATGTAAATAATATTTCTCAACTACAGGCATCAAATATCCCATTGCACTAGTCTAAGAACATGTGACAAAGCCAGGTAGTGGTCAATCCTGAGCAACGGTGATAGTCCAGGGTCCAAAATCCCATGAACATATCCATATGATAGGGGCAATAGTAGGGAGTTTCATATACACATGTTAAGTAGGGTTCCCTAGTTTTTCAGGTGGGAAAAAAACACATCCCCAGGCCTGGAGATCCAGGGTCAAAGAAACAACCGAACACAACACTCTTCACACAGCCAAAGATATATATGTTTTTGGCGCTCACAATTCATTTTATCCCGCCGGTGCG
>OMLO01005153.1_pt1 | contig 10954 bp, 5 predicted proteins | sample 1674811 | NCBI WGS metagenome assembly OMLO01 (sample SAMN06265003, study PRJEB25207) | coral metagenome | isolation source: Coral host | place: Mexico:La Bocana,Puerto Morelos, Mexico | collected 2008-11-13 | reverse complement strand
CTAGCACCTCTCTGTGCAAAATCCAATGCTGTCTCCTTGCCTATTCCAGTGTTTGCACCTGTGACAATTGCAGTCTTGCCTAAACATAATAGCAATAAAAACATTTTAAAATCAATGCCACTCTGAGTCTGTAATGTAAGCATTTCTTAAGCTGGTCAAAAAAAGAAAATAACAGGCCAGGAAAGCTGAAAAGGGTCAGAATGTGAGGGGAAGGGACTAAAACAAACCCTTAGGGTATGACTCTTACAACAGTGTATACAAATCAACGGAACAAAAATATTTCAATGATCCTGGCGTCCTAATCCAGACTAAGTAATAAGTCCACTCTAATTGAAAATAACAAAAAGAATTGTGCTATTTATTGCTTGGTATTTGATTTTTCATATTTTTATCTACAGTACTACTAGTTTTAATTGTCATTTCCTCTTAAAAATATTAATTTCTACTATCTTTATTATCTTCTGGAAAACAAATAAGGGAAAAATGCTACTGAAAAGCTCATTAAAATGGTAGCATAACATAATGTGCAAAACTTGGATCATGTATAACAAAGGCATCTACGGTGGATTGTAAAGCGAGGGTATCAATTGATGCACAATCAATACTTGAACAACACTCCATTGACACTTCAGCTGACACTTGATCAACACTCCGCCAACAGTCACCTAATTTTTGATCAATTCATATCAGTTGGTTGACACTCAGCCAACTATTGACTGACTGTTGATCAAGTGTTGACCAAGTATCAGTTGGGATGTTGATCGAGTATTGGTTGAGGGTGTCCATCAAGAGTAAATACAGATCAACACTTGACTGCGGATACCTAATACTCTATACTGCGCTTTCTTTGATGGTACTTTTTTAAATAAATGCCTTGTGTTTCTATGGAAACAGAGACAAACTAATTTGCATTTCAAAATAAAAAGTTATGTCAAGTCCCCACAGATTATAATTTGATAATATTGTGAATCTTACCATCTAATCGTGCCTTGCTTTTGCATACTCCTCCACCAAAATGCCACTTCATCACTACTACCAAACAAATTGTTACTCCTACGACAGCTATCAGTGTTGTTGCAGTACTTTTGGAGATCAAATTATCACCTTAAAAGGGATAAAATAAAAACATTGAGGAGAAAAGGATAACAGATCAAAATAGTGGGGGATTGACATAACCAGGTGAGCATTAAATATGAAAACAATAAGTAATCAACATAAGTAATCAACATAATGGAATGTATTGAATGTATTTTTTATTGACTAACAGTTGTAAGAGAACATCCAAAGGATAAAGTTCATTACAGTTCAAGATGAAATCACAATGAAAAGCCTAACTTGTTTGCTTGTGCAAAGAGTGTAATATTCTTGCTTGCCAATTATATACAGTCAGGCCTCTCCACAATGGCCACTCTAGGGACAGACTGGGGACTGGCTCTTGTAGAGAGGTTGCCATCATGGGGAGGTAGGGCTGTAATATGACACCTTTTTTGACAGTAAAAATGGTTATTTTTTCATCAGCCGTTGATTTAATAATTATTGAGGTTTTTGTGCCAGTTGGAATGTGCCTTTGTGGATGTTACAGAGAGGTTTAAATAAGAGTGTATTTATGGTCACCATCCGCTCTTTGTTTTATTCTTCATGACGTAACTGTAGGGAAATGTATTTAACTGTTAAGCTAAGCTTACGCTGAAGTGTAAAGCTCCGTGAGAGTAAGCTCTTAATTCGTGTAAAATTTCTTCTTAAGGAACGGGCCGAAACAGAACGACACAAGACCCCCGGCAAACCTTTGAGCAAATATAGCGTTCACGGAAATAAACTAACAAGAGTACATAAAGAATCACTATTCCATTACAACAAACCTCTTGCTGTCTCTTCTCCAAGCGTTGCTTTAAGGTAGCAAGAGAGCGAAACGAAAATACCGCTTAGAATGAGTGACACCGCCATATTGCTGAAGTAGAGAGAACGACTCAGCAAAACCGGCAGATTGCGGCCCGCAAACCATCCTGGGTCCGGAAATAGATCCCTGACCGGAAATGATCGCCAAACCGTGTAGGATGGAATCGTGACTAAGGAGTCTGGAGTGTGGATTAAAAAAATTGATATAAATCTATTTTTTGCTAAAAAAAAATGGCTGCGGAGTGAGCGTAGCGAGCGAGCATTAATTAGGATTTAAAAAGAATACACAGAAGGGGGTAGGAATTCTCGAAATTCATCACCAGAGAGCATCACACCACGAGCGACACGAGGATGTCACACCATCCTTTCGCGTGAATTCTAGTGAGAAAGGTTTAATCGTAGTCATGGTTTCAGTGGTTTGCTCTGATTTACTCGTAAAACGATGGGAAAGGAGATCGCGCTTCACTTTCTAGACGATTAATTGTGACATCTTAATTTAAAACTTAGTATATCATTTCTCAGCAGTCTCGCCTCCTTGGTTGAATTATTAAATGAAGAGAAATTGTCGTTACTAAAGTTTGTAGAATAATAAAAGCAGGCGAAAACTGCAGAACACGGTAATTTCATTAATGCTGCTGTTTAAAATTTCATTTATGCTGCTGTTTAAAATCATCAGCTTGGTCTTCTTCAGGCAAACTGCTGTGTATAGTTTGCGGAGGCATGACGTTTGTCCCTGCATGTGTTGGTGGCTGTGGGAGTACAGAGCCAGATCGTCGGCAAAGTCAAGATCTTCCAGTATTGAAAAGGGGGTTCATCGCATGCGTTCATCATCTTGCTTTATCCTAAGTTGTTCGGCGCATTACCCAATCAATGGCTAAGTTAAAGAGAGAGAAGTGATGGTAATGAATTTATATAGCGCATTTTCCATTGACATATTCAGATGCGCTTTACAAGCAAGTGATCTATGGGTGAGATCAGACATCAGCATATACAGGCGCCGTTGGCAGCTGCTATCAGTCCATTAGCGATCTCACCCAGCACATTAATGAATGAAATGAGGCCTGACCACAACACCGGGAACTATATGCACTACTCTTTGCGACAAGTGTGTGGGTTCTTTTACGTCCCACAGGGTTGTGTGAACGGTGAAGGGTTGTGAGACGGGGCCTACGGTTTACGCAGCATAACGCACAACATACCCGACATAACATCCCCTTTGCTTGCCGCAACTTCTGCTTCATTGGCAAGGATTTCCATAAATGCGGGTTTGTCTGCTCTGGCCTTTCTCTTCACGGCTCGGTTTGCTTCCTCGTACTGCCGGTTATACCTCTCTTTCAGCCTGTCAGACATCGCCTACTTCTTTAGGGCTCTCCGTTTTTCAATGGTTTGCTACCTTCAGTTACGTAGTATTATCGATTTTCGCGGTTGTAGAGATCAGTAACTGGCCAATGCTGTTTGCTGTGCGTACCTACGTTGCTCGTTACTCTCCCAGTCTCGGCTATTCTCCCGGGGCTCTGCCCTGGGGGTGGCTAACTTGCCTAACTGGCCGTTGTTGAGAGGTTATTTTGGCAGTTGGGACGCGTTTTAGTGGCCCTTACCGTTGTAGAGAGGTGGCCGTTATATAGAGGTTAAAAGAGATAATGTGCGGACCGTCCACCGGGACACTCGCACCCCCACGGGCCCCGGGGGGGACTCCTTGGAATTTTTGGTGGGGGTATGCCGCCCGCCTCTCCAAATCCAGACTCAATTTCAGACCAAATAATGACATTTTCTACACCCCTTTTTCGGACCTGGCCTCAAAAATCCATACCCGTTTTCAGACCTGACCTTGAAAATATACATCCGTTCTCAGACATGGCTTTAGAAAGTCGTTACATTATTAACAAATCTACCACCGTGAGTTGTAAGAAATAAAGCGTTGGAGTAACAAGTTTTCACACTGGTTTTGAAGTACGCGATTAAGCATAGCATATGAATCAGTGTAACGGAAGTCAACGTAACAAAGATGAATAGGTAAAATTTAGCTGGAATGATATAGTATAGTTATCTATTTCTCTTTCTCTCTTACCAGTTACTCGCCCCGGATGCTGGGAAGAAAATTAAGTTTATAAGCTATTATAAACTTATTAGAAAGCATCATGTGACACATCATGATCACACACATCACCGCTCCCAATACAAACTCATGGAATATTTTGTTGATTTGGGATGACTGAGCAAATGGCATGACGAAACAATAATGACCTTGAACAACCTTCGTTGACCTTTATTAAAGCACTCAAGTACAAGCTGGTCGGTGGACATGAATAGACATATTTAAAACTTTGACGAATTGATCTCCAAGGAATCATAGAATATTGAACTAACTTATATTTTTTGTTGTCAATTTGCTATTTTGGGTCACTTCAGTTCGTGTTTTCGGGGGGATTTCATATAATCCATTCAATTCTGGAGTATTTGTGTAAAGCCCTACCTCATTAAAAATGTACAAAATGGAACGATGTTCCAGATTAGGAGCAAAAAATGGAAGTGGGTGAAGGAACTGAGAAACTGAACTTGTCTTCCTTCGTGCCGGTTCGCATGTGAAAGCACTTGCTGCTGAGACTTCACAGTGAGCTGATTAACTCATAACCATTTGTTGACTGAAGAAGACAATAAACCGTAGAATAATAGAAAATACTGCGCATGGATTTGAATACTGTACACATAATCTTTGCGAAGGCCAAGGTCATCTTAAGACGTCACCATAACATTACGTTGCAGTTTTGCGTGGAACATTTCGTAACACCTCCAGTTTATAAGAGTTGTCGCCAGCATACTTTGTCCAGTGAGTCACTTCACCTGTTCTTGTTACATTGCTGCTGTACAAAGGCTACTCTGACTTGTAAGTTACATTTCTTTCTCACAGTTAATTGTTAATGTTACTGACTAATGAACAGAGCATACGCGCACTTATATTTCGAACAAGAGGGCAAGATTTAAATTCCGTTGAGTAATGGTGCAAATATGAGTTTGAATTTATTAGAGGCAGTCAGGAAATGATATCCTTACCGAATTACGAACAATTTACCGGAACCGGCAAACCTATAGCCGTGGCTGATCTAATCTGAGACAGTTAACAGCCGTGAGTGAGACGCGTCAAGAATTTGCTTTCGTGATGTTGGCATTTGTTCTGTAAACAAAGGATTTAGCCTCTGCTGAATCCTCTTATTTTTCTTCCAGATCTGCTACAAATACTGCCGTTAAGTTGAAGATTAATAGAATGGAATTCCTACAGTATATGTTGCCTTTTGAATCCCTCGCTCATCCTGCAGTCATCACGTCAGTTTTGCTCCTGGCAGTTATGCTCCTCTACTGGTATGGAACGCGTGGTTTCGCTGACCTCAAGAAACTCAATGTCTCCGGCCCCAAACCTATTCCATTTTTTGGAAACTTCCTTGAAACAAGAAAATACGGTGTAATGCATCTGATGTGCCTCGACTATGCCAAGAAGTACGGCAAAGTTTTCGCCATAAATCTCTTTGGTAAACCAACGCTTGTCGTTGCAGATCCAGAGATGTTAAAGCAAATAATGATCAAAGATTTCTCAAGCTTTCGAAATCGTTTCCAAATCCAGTTCCTGGATCCTCCATTCGAGAAAAACCTTTTAGAAACAAAGGATGAAACCTGGAAGCGAATCCGATCCACCCTGACACCCACGTTTAGCGCGGGAAAGATGAAGTTGATGCTACCATTGATCGAAAAGTCGTGCGACACATTGATGGAAAAACTCGAGAAGATTGCCGATTCAGGTGAGCATTAAATAGTTTGTGATTGTTTTCTTATCATTTGAACCGCCTGCTCTTAACGCTTAAGTAGGTCATTCAGTTTGTGGGACGAGACTTCATCGGTCCCACCTATTCACTTATTCGTGACTTGTTCACCTAAGGAAAACCACTGTTTTACATTCCTTTATTGTTTCATCATTTCGTCTACTAGAATTTTGCTTGCGATCTCGACGTTCTAAGACAAAATAGAGGGTTTGTGGAAAGACTAGCAAATTACTAGTAGAAAAATGTAATGCAAAGAGTACGCGTGCGCTAGATGAGGGTTTCGGTAAGAGCCAGAATTTTCGTAAAGACATAGACAGAAAGACACAATGCAGAGGATCGAAAACAGAATGACTTCTTTCGACTTATTGGGGGGTGGGGTAAACCATTAGCAGGATCCTACCTACCCGGTTAGCCGCAAAACGGGCTAAATATTTAGCCATTAGGTCTATATAATCGGACAATTTTAACTGCTAGCCGTAAAAAAACTTTAACCGCAATAAAAAATTTAGCCACGAAACTGAAAGTTGATCTTCTTTTCAGACTTTCTTGTGATAGTCTTTCTATAGTAGTAAGCTATATTATTATACAGTTCTTATAATACTACCTTTTTCCATCTTGAATGGTCCCAAGACCTTGAGAATACCGTGGTTCAGAGTAATCAATATATATTTTTACCATTGTTAAACAATGAGAAATTATTTTTAACTTCTTAAAATAATGGTAATTTACTTCTAAGATTCTGTTAACTGTAAGGAAAAGCCGTAAAAAGCCAAAATATTAAGTCTAATATCTGTTAGCCGTAAAAGTCACCACCTTTTGAGACTCTTTATAAGGTATACATTGAGAACTATTCTAACTTTCGGCGTCATAATCTGTGTTACAGATCAAAGTGTGAACATGCTGGACTGGTTTAACAAGCTAACTCTCGAAGTGATTTTATCCACTGCTTTTGGTGTGGACGCGAACATTCAAATGGGAGAAAACAACAAAACGCTTGAGAAGGCCAAGGCCCTGCTTGAAGTGCCGTTTATAGTACGATTAATAGCCCGTCTGCCATTTGGAAAATTACTCCTTCAGATAATCTCCTCTATACGTGGAGATCCGGCGACATATCTAGGAAGCGTAGTCAAAGAAATCATAAAAAGCCGGCGCCAGCAGGGGGTCACGGGACGGAAAGATCTCCTCCATCTCATGATGACCGCCAGCGAAGAGACCACGGTCGAAGGGGTCAGCAAACTTTCTGATGAAGAGATTGTAGCCCAGTCAATCATCTTCCTTCTGGCTGGCTACGAAACGTCGAGCAGCACGTTGAGCTTTTTTCTGTATCACTTGGCCCTAAACCCAGATGTTCAAGACAAGCTGAGGACAGAGATCAAAGAAGCCGTGGAGTCCAATGCCAAGAGGAAGTCTCTGTACGAACTGGCTCAGAACATGGAGTACCTTGATTGTGTCATTAAGGAGTCGCAGCGGCTTTGTCCTGCCGCTCCACAAGTCAACCGAGAATGCTGCGAGGACTATGATCTCAATGGAATCCATATTCCAGCTGGCACGGAGATCTTGATTCCAATATATGTCCTGCACCATGACCCTGACGCTTGGCAAGACCCTGAGAAGTTTGATCCTGAGAGATTCCGTGGTCCCGCTAAAGACGCCCGGCATGCCTTCCAGTTCCTGCCGTTTGGCGCTGGGCCCAGGAACTGCATCGGGATGAGGTTCGCATTGATGGAGGTCAAGATGGCTCTAGTGAGAATTCTGATGAAGTACAAATTTGTGGCATCGCCTGAGACACAAGTGCCCCTTAAGATTCGTGAAGGCATTACTATGTCGGCAAAAGATGGAGTGCTGATCAGAGTGCAGTCCACGAATTAAACACTCTCAATAATGTACTAGCTGTATACCATTACAACGTCGAAAGTTGTACCTAAAAAAATATATAGATTGAGTAGTGAATACCGGCTTAGCCAATAGTCTCAGAACAACATATATCGCATGCGCCTTTAGTAATGAAGTACAGTACCCTCGGGACCGTCCGAAATCGCGGGGTGGGATGAAAATGACCCAATGTTGGGTTGTGAAGTCTCACATATAACGTATCTGACTGCTATACTCTTTTACGATTTCCAGTTTCTGTAAAGTGCAGTACACATTTACTTTCATACATAATGAAACAATAGATATCAACTTAGCTTACAAAGTAGTAAAGATTCCAAGACTGCAGAATTATGTTATGTATTTAATATATCTAAATTGTCCGTTGTACCGATAGAGGAACAATAAAAACAGCGGGAGGCCGTAATAGTGGGGATGGTTTTACATACGTTTCTTTGTAATCTCAGTCGGGGATGTAGATATGGAATACTACACTAAGCGATTGGTTTAAAAATTCGCGGCGCCTCACTTCGTTATAAACAATAGAAGTATAACCTTAACCAATCATGATTTGCTCGGACACGTTTTCCCGCGCTTTGTGCCCGTTACTGCCGGTTACATGTATTGGCTTGGCTATGGCTTATTGAGGTCATGATGACAACCTCGCAATTAATTTATTCAGTTCAAAAATTTATATGCAATTTACTGAAAGAAAATTTTATCCTTAGTGGGCAGCTGAAGCCCGGGCTCCCGCGTGACAGGTGGGGATACTCACCACTATACTACCGAGAATTTAATTGTGAAAGAACAAAATCAACAGCTCTCGAAAATGGGCTTTAAGAAAATCATGATAATGCATCTGTTTTTGGTTACGCAGCTGTCACTGGACTGCCAAAGCAATTCGCATATTCTCAGGTTGTGCATTACTACGCTTAGCGGTTGATTTCAAAAAAGCTCTCTTCACTTCGCTACAGCAGTTTTCAAAGTTAATAGTCTGATTATTTTCGTGAAAACTGGCGATGTCTACCACTTATTGTATCGATATTATAAAACTAAAGCTAAGTGAGTTTTGAGACGTCGAGAAAAATGGAATTTCTGAGTCGGTACGAATTAGCCTGAAATGAAATACTTCTGTGAGGCTGGAGCAACAGGCCGTGGACCTGGGACTGGGACATTCTGTGTGTAGTTACATCGCGAGTAAGGGCGTGTGAGTATTTAAGCTTGGAATTGCGCGTGCGCACACATTGTAGGCCGACACGACTCACTAGAATTTTACCAGGAGCAGCCTGAAGTTTTAAAGATCGTGGATACGACGATTGCTTAGAACAACGTCAGTTTGACTTATGAAGTGCTTTCATATTCAGAGGTAGTACCACAGTACCATAGATTTCTCCAATAATAGTAATAAATGTTTAGATAAAGAGGAAGCAGAAGACCTTAAAAATCAGCACAGGTCAGCTGCCAGTGAGACAGGTTTACAGTCAGTTATTCCAGATTATAGTATTCTCACTGAAGAAAGCTACGGAACACAGAGTCATAGCAAATCATGTGGAAAATATAAAAATATCGCATTTAGATTTAATTTTAGGCTGTTTTTTTTTCACAGACAACACTAATTGTAGCTGAACCTTTACCTCAGATGATTTAGATGAAGAGATAAAAACAAGTGCATTAAAAACAAGAAAATAAATTATTTTTCTAGTAAATCATAAAATTCACTCCTGAATGCAGGCACACACTGTTTTAGGCCAAGAAGACATTTTCAAAAGTCATTTTGTATTAGTAAACAGGACTATAAATGGACTCCGACAGTATCACCTGATTCTGATTATGAATTACATTTACCCCGACCTTTAAAAAGCTGTTTTACTAACTTCATTGCTGGAATGAAAGGATTTGCTGTCAATGTGGACTTACAACCTGTTTTCAACCAATAGAAATGCATTAAATACGTGTGTTCATACTTCCCTAAAGATGAGACTAAACGTTCACAAGCTATTATAAATAATGCAAAAAAAAAAACAAGGGAAACAAATGTAAGTATTAAAGATTGTTGCCTACTTAAGTTCGACAAATTTAAAACGGTTTTCCAATCAAATCAATTTCGAACTAATTAGGCAAGAGACGGTAAAAAAAGTAAACTTACATAAAGAGGGCAATAGGGATTGAACCGGTGACCTCTCGATCTGCAAATGAATGCTCTACAACTGAGCTACACCTTTCCTACAACAGACTAAAAAAAAATATATTCTTAACTCTTAGAAGTTAACTACTGGTAAAAAAGTGTCGTTCGAGAGGAATTATATATTTCAAATTCACAAAAAAAAAATACTTTTAAGAAACATTTTATAAAAGCAAAAGAGCATTTTGACCGTCCTTTCGTAGCCTCGTCTAGACACTAGGTAGGTTGTCAGAATTCGAAAGAGCCATGAGAAAGTCTCTCAGCTTCCAAAAATAATGAAAAAAGGGTACACGTCAATCGCTTGGTTATGCATCCAACCAAAATTACCCAATGCAACTGTGAATTACATGGACACTCAAGTGAAAACAACTTAACTGCTGTAACTTCAGATAGGTCCGGTTGTCACAACCTCTCACGTTCAGACCAGCACTGGTGGTTCAGTGGTAGAATTCTCGCCTGCCACGCGGGAGGCCCGGGTTCGATTCCCGGCCAGTGCAAGTGATATTGACAAGCAGGGTTTTCCTTATTCCACTGTTTTAACAGCCTATGGTCTATCGCATTTTCATGTTCACTTAGCTTTCCCAGTTTCTGATGATACTTAAAGCAAAATTTTGGGTCATATTAGCATTGGAAAGAGAAAATTGCCAGCTGATTTATCTTCCCGTCACATCTTGTCAAATGTTGTTCATTAAGGCTTCGATTGAGCTTGACTGACGTGTATTGTGTTGTTGCCTACTCAAGTCAAAAAGTTGAAAATGGTTTTCCAATTGAGTGAAGATTAAGTGTGATAAAAGTGCACATTCTTTATAGTAAGCAAAACACTGGGAACATCAACCAGTTTAACAGCGATCACAGCGCACGCCAACCACTCACCTAAAAAAAATTAAACTTACATAAAGGGGGCAACCGGGATTGAACCGGTGACCTCTTGATCTGCAGCAAGAGACCATGACACCTCATTTTTTCTTGTCTGCAGTCGAATGCTCTACCACTGAGCTATACTCCCTTGCGTGCAACAAAGCAGTTAACAGTTATATTCTTGGCCGTTAAGAGTTAACTACTGGTAAAAAAAATTGTCGGTCGAGAAGAATTATATATTTAAATTTCATGTGCAGTATTAAAAATTATTTTTTTCTTGGCTTGTGAGCGGGCGGAATTCTCTAAATCCTGCAATCTGATTGGTTCCGGGAGCGGG
>OMLO01005152.1_pt1 | contig 10955 bp, 5 predicted proteins | sample 1674811 | NCBI WGS metagenome assembly OMLO01 (sample SAMN06265003, study PRJEB25207) | coral metagenome | isolation source: Coral host | place: Mexico:La Bocana,Puerto Morelos, Mexico | collected 2008-11-13 | reverse complement strand
TTATCTTTGGAGTTCTGGTTTATTTAAAGCTCCATCTCAATAACATATTGCTTAAGGAAACCTCGACGGCAACAGAACGAAAACGCCACAAAACAAAAGGTTTATATATTTGGGAACGTGAACGACGGAAAACGAAAGGCGCACTGAACAGATCTAGGCATCTGCGAAATTAGACGGTAAAATTGTCTAGGAGTCGTCTTTAGCGTCGCCGTCTTCGTTGCTCTAGGGCACTAAGTAATTATTAGAGATACAGACGTTCAAAATTATTAAAAACGGCGCTTATCAAACGAGATATTGAAGTCAACGAAGAAAAAAAGTCGATAATGACGTGGAGAGCGGTGTAGAATTAGTAAATTTCTTTTCTCGTGAAAAATATAAATTGATTTGCGGGATATGTATGGCTAGTTTTCCCGAAAAATTGTGACCATTAGATTTACTTTTATTTTTTTTTTCTCATTTTCAGTTATGCAGATATTGCCCGAATCTCTCCTTTGATGTATATTGACGGTTTCTGTATTCAAACACCATTTCATAGTTTAGGCTTCCCAACGAGTTTAAATCTTTCGATTTTATCGGTATTAGCCAGTACATATTGCCACGTATTTTTAGCCAACGGACTAAAATTTGTTTGATCAAATTTTCAGGGGATTATTTATATGACGGTCACATTATCCCACATTTCCAAGTTTTCCAAACATAGTCCGGCTGTTCCAAGCCTTTTTTAAAATGGCGGGAAAAGGAACCCGAGAAATAGCTGACTCACGGCAAAGCAGAAAATTCAAGAGGCCCTTGAAAAACTTAGATGATGTCAAGACTTTGAAGAATATGAAGGGAGATGTATTGCTGTTTGGACATATTTTACATGGAGACCCGGAAATTTCTGCGCGTCAATGTTTGTATTTCTCGCGAAACCTGCTTCAGTTTGCTGTTATTCTGAACAGGCAGCTCTGTGATTCTGATCACATGTTACGCGCAGAAACGCTTGTTTTGATAACTGAACAACCAGAGTTTTAGTAACAACGATTCTTTTTGTTTTTTATTTTGAATAAATACACTTTGCCAATGCATAAATATCGTGGCTGATTAGCTACGAGTGAGGTTTTTTTTTTAAAACAATTTTAAAACATTTCCGCGAGAAACATTGTTTGGCCCGAAAGGATCTTGGAAAGAATTTTAGTGTTTTAAAGAAGTGCCAAAACAAGTTTGACTGCCGTGTCGTCGTGTACGAAATGTTTGTTATTGACCCCGGTTATTGACAAACTGGGACCAATTCTCAATGCAGAATCCCAGTCCATTCGTGCAAAAGTTTTTAATTCATGAGATTTTTGCATGTTTGTCTTGCTCTTAACTCCGTCTTTTTTTCTTTTAACACATTTTTATCTCACCTATGTCTCTCCCTATATTTAACAATTATTCACCGAAGTGGAGGCGAAGCGGCGAGGTAAATATCCACCACTTTCACCGACAATGAGGTGAATAATTGTTTTAGTATATACCACACAAGCTGAATACCTAGCGGACCAAAGAGCACCTTTACTTGTTTAAGGGTACTATATTTGAAACGGGAAGCAATTTTGTTTGTCTTCGGCTGCTCGGAGGTGAATAGTACTTGGCTAATCGCCTCCGAGCTAGCCAATCAGCGCGCGCGAAAAGCACTATTCACTTGTGTGGTATATACTAAATATATCTATATTTTAATTTTTTCCTTCATCATTTTCTTGAGAACGACCGAAGAACGGTCGAAACGTCGTTTACCTTTGCCCGTACTTTTTTACCGTAGATTAGCCATAACAAAGCGTGAATTGTTTTTTGTCTAATTGGTGTCGGTACTTCAAGTATTTTTTGTCTATGTAAATAGAAAAAGCTAGCCTCCGAGCTAGCCAATCAGCGCGCGCGAAAAGCACTATTCACTTGTGTGGTATATACTAAATATATTTATATTTTAATTTTTCCTTCATCATTTTCTTGAGAACGACCGAAGAGCGGTCGAAACGTCGTTTACCTTTGCCGTACTTTTTTTTTTTTACCGTGGATTAGCCATAACAAAGCGTAAATTGTTTTTTGTCTAATTGGTGTCGGTACTTCAAGTTTTTTTTCTATGTAAATTTATTACAACTGTTGTTTCAAATATTGTTTTTGGGCTTCTGTCATTACGCAACCTGGTTTTGAAATAAATTTCCGATTATTTTGCTTATTGTCGTCATGGCCTGTACGAAATTTCCTTATTCTGTCGAAGGAGAGCCCTATCATAGCCTTGATTTCCGCTACTTTCTCGAGTCGGGTCTACTGGACGTTTCCGTGATACTTCTGCCGTGATATTTTCCCGCCAAAAAGTGCCGTTAACGCGGCCACACGGAAATTTCCCGCCACTGATGCTCAAAGTTGCAAGCCATACCGATTTTATTTTACGTAGGCTTTCTTCGTCTCAAAGTAAGCTTATAACCTGGTTAGAGGCTTGAATTACGAATAGTTTTTGTCTCACCTTTGACATTTTTTTCTGTGTCCAAGTTCTAACCAGGAGGACAATAACAGCAATAAGGGAAAACTTTCTGTGTTTGAAAACTTGCCCACGTAAGGCCAAGGAACCCAAGGTGAAAGCTGAAGTCAGTTGATAACATCCTGTAACGTAAGCTTGAGCTTATATCGGCATAGCTAGAGGCGATGACTTTTTTGAGAATCCGCATTTTAGTTAATCAACGAGTTACTTTTATTCGTAACTGGTGTAGTTTTATTTTTAATTTCTTATGGAGACATTTCTGGTCTAAATATTTTGCGAACTTAGCTTACAAGCATTGCAATCCTCATGAGAAAAGCTCCTTATAGTTTTTAGATTTCAGCTTATAGCGTTTTCAATTCCACTTTTCATTGAGATGATTCAGAAGCTTCTGGTAGATGCTAAAAAAAAGACAAATATTTCTCTTAGCTGCCTCACTAAAAGCTTTTTTTGCTTTCTTTTGGCGACAGCCGGCTTGGTAACCCTGTGTGATGGCAACTGTCCAAGCAGTTAGAGAGCAAGAAAAAACAGTTACTGTAAGTCTTTAATTTTTTACAAGCGATCTTACCGACTTTTCAATGCAAAGTGCCTACAAAGTGGGGTTCCGTCGCGACGGGGAAAGACTGAAAAATGGCGGCTGAACGACTGCATCATTAAAAGTTGTGGAAGACTTTACTTATCGATTTTGTTGATAGCAGCGCGAGGTTTTTAACGTATGGTATTTATTGTTCTGGAAAATACCATTTACTGTTAATCATATCAGTGATATCAGTCATGAATTCTCTTTAGATAATGAATTCCAGCTGTGGGTTTTTTTCAAGTTTTTTGTTGGCAAAAATCTTGAGTGTTGACCCAGAACAAGGCCTAGTTGGTCACTAAGTCAATTTATTTTAAAATATCGTTCTTCCTTTTTTCAGTGGTCAAGCATCTTTCCTTCGCAACAAGTCACAGGTATGTTACAAAACCATGAGTCTTTTCCGGTACTGTGCTATCTGCAAGTCTGGGTAATGCATGATTATTGAATTATTTGATCCACAATTTTCATGTGAGCTGTATTTTGTTTTTCTTTTTTTTACAGAACAGCAGTCAACTCTATTTGTAAAGAAGCTGTTAGCAGTTGCTGTAAGGGTCTTGTACATTACAGTTTCTAATTATTGACTGATCATCACTGTGAAATAAAAGTCTGAAAAAAATTCAGGCCTGAAAGGGATTCAAACTCCTGACCTCTACAAGAACTGCACCGGTATTGCAGTTGTTTCTCTGCAGTTCAAATATATGATTTTTTATATATTCTCATGTTTGTATTCTTGATATTTTCTTTTAGGTCTCCAGCATAACCTATCTTAGGTAGGAACTATCTCTGGTATTTATGTGGTAAAATATCATGGAATACTAAGTAAGGTGATGATAAACCAGCCCAAGATTTGGGAATTGCTGCATCACTATTTCATCAATATTGTTTATCAAATGACCTATTCATCCTAATAGGGTATCTTTATTAGCACAGAAAAATGTATTTAATTGATAAATGACTGAATTCACTCGAGTGTCAGTATTACAACAGATATTATCCACAAGTTTAGAACATTGAAATGCTTCTCTTCATTATAGGACCATATTCCCAGAACACGCATTTGGAGACAGATGTTTAGAAGGTAAACATGCATTGAAACACACATTCTTCAAATTGTTTTGGACAATAAAGCCAAAAATAATACTTAGGATAGAAAATGGTTTGTATTAAATGATAATCTTGGTTAACTTATGCAAAGTCTTGAATTGGGAATTTCCTGAATGGATTATCACTTGCAGTTGGTGGTGGTTTGGCTCTATGGAGGCCACACAACAGTTGTTATTGTTCCAAATTATGGAAATTGAAAATTAACTAATAAACTTCATTAAAAATTCTGTAAATTTTGCATTGTAAGTTTAATTTTAACAATTTATACTTATAATATAGATTTAAATTTAAAAATCCTGAAGGATGACAGTGCGTGTCCGGGAGCATGCCAAGTAATACAGTGGTAAGAGATTGATGACTGACTTATAAAGGAGCGCTTGCATTTTTTGTTGGTTCTTTCATATTATTTCATTTCCAATTGCTCTATGTCACAATAGTTATCAAAAAATACAAGTTCACTCATTTGCTGTATCTTTTCATTTTAATACATCTCAAAACAGGATAAAGGGCTGCTTTGATGCTCTTGATAAAAAATATGTAAGTTTGTTTTTGGCTTATTTACAGGCTTTCAATATCCTAGTTGATGGTTCTGTAATTGATGTAGGGTATTTCACCTGACTTTGCTGTCTATACTTTCTTCATTTCAGTTACTTGATAAAATGTAATGTGAATCACTATTGAATTTTATATTCAGGTAGTGCTCTTCTCTGAACATTTTGTTGTGTAATATATTATAACCTTACCCATAAATAATCCCTTTTTTAAAGTTCTCCCAAACATACTTTCAGTCAAAGCTATTGCTCTTTTTCAAAGTAAGATGGAGTGTATCTCAATTAAGTGTCAAAGTAATCAGGAAATTACTTTGGTTTTGATCATGGTTCTAAAACAGCTTGAGATTGGCTGCGTAGTGTACCGGTAATTGATAAATAATTGGTCGGGTCAACTTGATTTTGTGACACTAAACAAAAGTGCTTTATTCGAAAAAGCTGAGTATTCATTTTTTGTAGTGATTTAAAAAATGAAGGCACTTCTAATTTTATTTTCTTATTACCCTTTTCCAGCTCAGGATGATTATTATTGGTGTGAGTATCACATAGTTTAAAACAGTTTCTTGGATTGAAAATTGTGCATAAGTTGTTGCTAAGAAATGTGATTTCTTTTATTTGAAACAGATTTATGGTGATGCTGAGAACCCTGATGTAAGTAAATAAACAAGCAGTGATTGGAATGATTGGAATTTTAAGATAAATAAGAATAAAAGCCACTACCGGTAATGAAAGATTTATCTTTTTATTTTATATTTTTCTAGACTGTCATTGAGTCTTACACCTTTAAGGTAGGGTGACATTGTCTCTTTTGAATAATAGTTGATGTTCAATGTCCGTTGTTAGATATTGGTAATTTTGGTCTTTATTTTCTTTTCTAGTTTTCGTATAATGCAAATGAAGTCAGCATCTTCAGGTAAAACTACCAAATTACACAATTTAATTTCTTTCTGAAAAATTATTTTCTTTGTGCAATGGTTTGAGTAGCAGACTAAAAATCTTATCCTCTTAGAAGCAGATAATTTTCCAAAAAATGTGAGTTTTACTATTACAACTCTTATAAGGAATGGAAATAAAATTGCAAGTGCTCACACAGAGACAGAGACCAAGAAGGCCACCATACGCTTATTAAGGTATTTTTTCCAAGATTATGAAACTGTTGAAAAAGTAAGGATTTTTCAAAGTTAATTGAGGAGCCAGTGCTACTTATTGTCAGTATGCCTGCTTGTGAAAATATGTACTTAATAACAGTAAAGTGGGAGGTGCTGTGGACCTGTGGTGAGTGCAGCACTGGTCTCCACATCAAGCAGGTTAGGTTTGAGCCCTGGCAGGGGACATTGTGTTGTGTTCTTGGGCAAGACACTTGCCGGTAACTCTCACACGCAGCCTATCTTCACTCAGGTGTACAAATGGGTGCTGACAAATTTAATGCTGGGGGTAACCCTCAACGGACTAGCATCCCATCCAGGAGGGAGGAAATACCCCTAGTCACTTCGTGCTAGAGAAAGTGGGATAAGCTCCAGCCTAATGGGCCACTTGGCTCTTATGCAGACTTATGTTTAAGTGAATTTTATGCCACATCTAATAAATTAGCAAGTGAAAATGCTCAATTTATTCTAGCAAACATAGCACCTATGAAATTAATAAATGAAACAAAATAGGAAACTATTTCTTTCTTTAGAATAAGTTGTTGAAAACATATGCATAATTGTGCTATTCAGGTAACCAACAGACAAACAATAACTGAAAACTACACTACACATTCTCATTTGCAGAACAATAATTCTTCTTAGTCAGACTTTGACCTCACTACCAGGTATGGCAATATACAAGCCTTTGACATCTTACAATAACATTCTGTAAAGTTTTCACAATAGAAATTTCTTGTATACCTGGTTTAATGTCCAGTAACATGATCAGAAACAAGGGAAAAGTAGCTTTGAAAACAGACTGTCTTTCCAAATGTTATTATAATTACATATCATCTGCAGCTTCAGACAATCTAATATCTTTACTGATTTATCTACATTGTGAAACATTTGTCACCTTTTTAGATGATGTGATGATGACAATGAAGCTATTGTACTATGATGAGAGTAAGTAGAGTTTACTTTAAATGCTGTGGGTATTTATCATAGCCATTTAGAGTATGCATTTCATTTCAAGCCCTTTTTTCACAGTTACACCTCCAGATTATGAACCACCAGGATTTAAGGTAATACAATCTGTAACTATAATGTTATTATTCACAACACTGTGCAAGTTGATTATTGTATATGTTGTGGTTTAAAATTTTCTAAAACCAATTTAACAATTTAACGATTTTAAACCAGCTATCTTCCTTTCTCTCATATTCATTATCATTATGATAAAAAGGGAAATAAAAATTCAAACCTGTCAGAAAAATGTCAAACCAAGACTCATATACTGATCATTATAGCCTTAATAAATATTACAAACATAGATAGCCGCTAGAGTATTGTACCACAGAACAACATGTGATGCAAAACGACCAAAACATTTGTGAAATAATAAACAAAGAATTAAAAAGAGTTCATCATTTTGTTCATGCAGCAAACACCAAACGATTTTTTCAATTTTGTGGAGGAACCCTTGAATATCAAAGTTGGAGATGTGTCAACGGTATGATTACTCTTCAAACAATACTTACGTTGAACGCTTGTATGTAATATTTCTTGTTACTAAGACGAACAACACTAACGTCAAGAGTCATTGATTAAGGTTGCACTTATGATGACGTTTGTAATGTACAGAGCTTAATAAATCACAGGAGAATACAAAATATAATTCATCTCAAAGGTCGTTTGTTCTGTTAGTACTACAGGATATGTAGGATTGTAGTTATACAGTTTTCTTATTTCCATACCACTTAACTTAAAACAGTGACATATTCAATCGTGTGCAGAGTAAAAAGTGTAGTAGCGCAATTTTACTGGGCCATTGAGAAGAGATAGTCATGTACTTTTAACAGAATACTTATTTAATTTATAGATACATTTCATGTGTTGTGCTGTCTTTAGGGGGGCCATTCTCACACATGTATCTTTTTTTCTAATTATGTATTCATTATTTGTCCGATGTCTTACAACGACTGCAGCCGTTTCATACGTAAGTATGGCACTTATGGAATTTTTTTAAAACATTAACATATAATCTCGTAATTACCTATTCTGTTGGTCACTCAAATTGATTTTTCTTAGTTTTTGTTGAAAGACAGTCCAAATAGTTTGTTATCTTTAACTCTGACAGCGTAAAGCTTCGAATAAAAACAGATTGCCAGCAGTTTGAAATGAAAGAGGACGCCATCAAAGAAGAAGCTAACAATATTGAATTGGAACCTATTACAAGCCCTTCAAACGAAAAGCAAAGTCCGCGTTCAGCTGAGCAAGGAGAAGCCGATGTTCACTTGGTACGTATTTTACAAACTACAACCGAGCATCCAGTGCTGTTTCCTTTCTCTGAATCAGTGAAATCAAACACGCAGGTCTCATAAATGAAGAAGATGTTAAACTAAGTAAAACTGATAGCTACATAACAAAAGCATAGTCCCTTTGATTTGGGCGTTGGCCCTCCAGTTGTTGCAAATGAGACTAGCATAAAAATGATGTGAACGTTGTTGATTTGCTGGTTTTCAGCTTTTCCCTTCATTGCCTTGTAATGATGAACTGGAAAAAGGGCAAATGGCGGAAGAAAAGAAGACAGAAAACAAGAACGGTAAGAAGATCTCTGATCTAACACGTAAAGATCTAACACGTAACAGATATTTTGCTCGTTAAATAAATGCTCAAAATTGTCGTTTTAGTAAGATTTGCCCCTTTTTAGGACTGGAAGATATGGATTTGGACAAAGTCATTTCTGGTAAATGAATGGTCATAACATTTCAAATTGTTATAGATCGTAAGCTTGGAGACCGGTAAGAAAGTGAATGAAAGTCAGTTAATGTGGCGCGGAAAAAGAAAAATCCTCCCACCTTTTTACTTTGCGATTTTTCTGTGTTGTCTTTCTTATTCACTGACATATTTTGGAGATTTGATTGACCAATCAGTGAGAAATGTACTTTTCTGAGTAAGAGAGCAAGTTCTGCATACTTTAAATTTGTAATTTATTTTTAAACTCAGTAGATCAGACAGAACAGATCGCAGAGGAGGAACTCAAAGTAAATTGTCCTTGTGGAAATAACGAGGTATGCGTGGTGTTAAATGCGACTACTACTAACCGATTTCCAGGGGGACGCTTACATACTTTTCATTTAGTTATTTTCGGTGCCGAACAAAGGATACAATAGTTATAATTTTTCGAAACAGTCTTCTCGACTTCGGCATTAATTATCAGTTTTAACCCTTTTCAATTTTTTCAGTGATTTCAACGTCTGTTTTCTCATTGGAACATTAATGAGATACATTATCAGTTAAAGGCAACGAGCCTGCGGACATTATCGTAGTGTACCTGGCTATGAGAAATGTGTGGCGTTGATTAAAACTGTCATATTTGTAATACTTAGAGAGGATACACTGCTTAAATATTGCAAAGGGCACTAATGTTTTCGTTTCGCTTGTTAACACTCTGAAACTATTTAACCGTAGGATGACGGCCTGATGATACTCTGCGGAGTTTGTGATTTCTGGCAGCATGCAGTCTGTTTTGGCGTCTTAAAGCAGGAAGAGGCTCCAGAATTTCATGTCTGCGTGGATTGTTCTAAGGTTATTACTTTCCAACTAGGAACTCCTTCATGAGCTTTGAAATTGTAAATGCCAGTAGCCACTGGAATACATGACTTCATTTTTTACTGTTCTCGTTTCAGGGTGAACACAGTGGTAAATGTACAGATTCCTCTCTGGTTAACCTTAACACTATTGCTCTACAGGTAAGGTAGCAAAAATTGAAACGTAAGTCAAACTGAATTTATTTTCCCATTATAGATACGTTATAAGAACGACTTACCAGACAAGTGATTTTTAGTTTTAAAAGTTCATTCCCGCGACAGGTTTTATTTACTTAAAATAAATTTAAAACTTTTTAGATAACTTTGGTGCAGAAATCACGTTTTTGGTTATTTAAACCTATCTAGTTGTTACTTTGTTTTGGCTTACTAGGCCACGTGTCTTTGGCGGAGAACCTTGCTTGCTTGCAGCGAATTGAACAGGATACTACCCACTAATTTGGTTCGTCATTTCAGTAAGTATATATTTAATGTGACTTAATCGCATTTATAATAAACTCAGTTACTATTAATAGTGTTTTTATTGCCCTTTAGAGATTGAAATGAGCATTGCGCAAGGCTTGGTTAAGCGACTGGAGAAAGAAGGATTCATAAGAAGTACTTTAAAGGGAAAGAGGTAGCTTCATACATGTCCATATTAATTCATCAGTGAGACCGTACTTCCTTAGGAATAAAAGTTGTCAAACAGTTTTTTTGAAACTTTCCGTGAATGTTCCCTACCAAGCACTATTTCGAAAAATACAATAAAAAAAAAAATATATATATATATCACCATTCTTGATTAAGAGATATAATGTGCCAATCTTACTGCGTTTATGCCTAAAACCACGCGCATTATTTCATCAGTTCATGCTTCATTTTGCGGTAGCTGGAAGTTAAGGTTAATTATAGCAATACGTGAAAAAAAATCTTGATAGCTAGAAAGTCCCGGACACGTGGAACAATGTAACAAAACTTATGGAAAAAAAACCACAAAATTCTAAACGACATTGGCTCGAAAAATTCCTCGAATCGTTCTTTTCCAGGTCATAAAACAGTTTTCTGCACTGTTTTAGCTACACCTTTTTTTTCATTCCGAACAGCCGGATAATTTGTGCACCAAAGTTATGCAATAAAAAATATGGGTCATCATGCTCGTTGAAAGAATATATTTTGCTGTCGAGCTTAGCTTGAGGGAGATCGCTAAGGATCCACTCGCCGCTCTTGTTTACTATTCAAGCACGGAATGAATGAATATAATGCCAATCACAATGCGCGGTTGCCCTACCACGTATGATCATTGAGGCGAATAAAGCATTTTCCACTTCTGTTTAGGCTTGGTAAAGTTGTTAACAAGAAGAAAGTGCAGGCTGAGGGTTTCGAGAAGTATTTCAACAAAGGGAATGGAAAGTACGAATCTAATGATAACGACCTTTCAGAGGTGGTTGTCAGAGATGCAAACAAGGGAAACTCGGATGGAGTAAGTTTCTGCCACATTTCTGTGCCAGGTTTCAT
>OMLO01005151.1_pt1 | contig 10956 bp, 11 predicted proteins | sample 1674811 | NCBI WGS metagenome assembly OMLO01 (sample SAMN06265003, study PRJEB25207) | coral metagenome | isolation source: Coral host | place: Mexico:La Bocana,Puerto Morelos, Mexico | collected 2008-11-13 | reverse complement strand
AGCCCCAGGAAAACAAAGGACAAAACAGCATATCTAAACTGGATCTCCACATTGTATGATTGATCGCGAATTTTCAAATCAATGTTGCCCAGTCCTAAAGGCACCAACAAACTTTCAGTTGCGCTATTATATGATGCAAATATCTAGTTGGCGAAGGTTGGTGAAGAGGAGATGATTCCAAGTTTTGGGAAACATGAGAGGTGGATTCCATGGGTTTCAAAGTAGAAAACGAAATCACTCAGACAGAATAAACCTTGCCCCGGTCCGATGCTATCAACTTCTACCTAAACCGTGTTCAGTTCTGGCTGTCTGAGTCAATCAACTTTCACCTTCATTGCAAAAAGCAGGTGCTTTCCACCATGAGAAGATCAACAAGCTGGGCAAACATCACTGGGCCGGGGTCAATTTGGTGACTTCAAACCTTTTTCAAGCACGGATCCCAACTTTCAATGTGCTTTGCCCACAACAAATTTCGACATCATCATCCAAAAGTCCGCCCTGAGTGCACCAATATGTCACCAATGAGAACACCAAATTTCAAGCAACGACTGAGAAGGTATATTGCATACAATACACAATCCTTGCAGCGGTCATTTTTGTATTGTCTTTTGCGGCATTCGTGCTTGGCCGTGTGTGAACAGTGGGCCCGCGGCATCAGAACATCTCGCTGCGCCTGAGGGAAGTGGAAGTCAAGTGATAAGCCGGTAGACACAATATCTGAGCAGATAACTTGCGCCCTCCTCAGTTGAGTAAATGCTTAAATACTGTGTTTTGCTCAACTCTTTTATTAGAGGCAACAAAAAGTTCCGCGCGCTCCTCATAGCTTTCCTGCGCCATCTTTCCACGTTCCTGAAGATTCAGCCGCCAACTGCGTAGAACAAAGAACAAAACGAAGTTAAGGTAGGGGCATCCAGCAACATTCAAACGCAGAATCTGCAGAATCTGAAGACAAAGCAAAATTACATGTCCCAACCCCTCAAAATATGTTCACAGAAAATTTCCATCTTTTGCTGCTGGATGCGCCATTGCAGCAGCATCTCAACCCAGGCATAATTCCTATTCAAAATTTGAGATGTCTTCAACACACTCTTAAGGGGTGCAGTCATGGTCAAGGCTCCAGTTCAAATCAGTGACTTGAAATTTGCATACTTGTCTCACCCAAACAGCCCCCACAAACAATCTTAAATCTGCCATCTATTGCTGTGCCATTTGAATGATGACTTCTTCAACTGCTTGCAGAGCAGAAGGCGTGCGTTCGCTTGCCCAGCCTCGAAGTCCTGGGGCGACAAAAGTTTCTTGCAGTCCTGGCTAAACAGCGGGTACGGAAAGGAATCCTTTCTTGAAAAACATCTGGAAAAAGGGGGGCAAAACATTTTGATAAAAACACTTAAAGTTGTGAAAGAGGCATACAATGATATCAACAGTTTTGATATAAGCGGAATGTGTTTTTCCTTGTTGCCATCAGTCACCATCGAGACATCAAATCGAAGAACATCAAACGAAGTCTAATTATAGTTTTTGTGTTTGGATAGGTTTTGTTTTGTTAGACCGACACCTCAAGTCTGGTACCCCGACACGGCATCATTTGTTTTGTTTGTTTCCATCGCCTTCGATGCCTTTGAAGATTTCTGCGATTTTTTCGATGCCTTTGAAGACGGCTTCGGCCTCAGTGCAAATTTTGAAACAGGAAATAGCATGGAAAGGCATCATCGGTTTTTTAGCAATTTGATTCAAACCGATTCAAAACATACATATTCTTATATATAGATATTTCTGAAAAGGTTAAATTTTGTATCCCCCAAAATGCAGGGCAAAAAGCAGGGGCAAAAAAATTCAGAGCAAACATCCAAAACCTTAAAAAAACACGGGGGAAATTGTGATTTTGAGAGGCTGCTGGTACTAATTTGTGTTGTTGTTGATGGTTAGATACTTAGAGTAGATAGACATGCAGGTTTTCCAACCCGAAAAAAGAGTCGTTCTGATCATGCATTTTGGACATGCAGGTTTTTCCAACCCCATAAACACATTACGGGTGATAGGTAAGTTCAGCTTGGACATGCATGTTTTCCAATCAAAAAGCAACACTCATTCTGAACATACATTTTGGACATGCATTGTTTTCCAACCAAAGAGAAACCTCATTCTGAACATGCATTTTGGACATACATTTTTTCCAACCCAAAAAAACATGCATTTTTGACATGCAAAAATCATGCATTTTTGGATGCTACTTGGGAACACCTAGCTGTTGCTAAAGGATACTCATAATGCTAGATCAGCCTGAAGACTGTTTTCTGTACTCATGTATAATATTCTGCCGCGCGGCGGTGCCGGAAGTTTCAAAAGGTAAAGTAAATATACATCATAAGAACATGTGCCTACAGAATCGTTTGCGACAACCTTGGTTGATCGAACCTTTGTCTGCGGTGCCCGTTTGAAATACCGTACCTCTTTCGGGAGCTTCTTCAGCTTCCCGTAGAGGTTTTTCCTCGCAGGTGCAAAGCTGGAACTTACAAGTCGGCCAATTGAAAAGATTCAGGGTCACTGGACCAAAAGAGCTAAAAGAAATGGTTGTTGGAAGGTTCAGTTATATTCGAAACAAATTGGCTAATCACAGAAAATCGTTTGAGATGGTCGCCAAAGAAATTATATATATATATACATAGTAGAGCAACTGTGAATTGAGATAAATGCTCAAGCTTTTAATGATCCAACATACTAGGGTATGGTGTATCTTTTTGAATTGGTGTCTCAAACACCCCGGAAAACTGAGATTGCCCAATTGACCCTACGTTTCTGGCCCATGACTATGTCCCGACGCCCTCATTTGACGCGCTTCAGTTGCGTATAAGTGTTGCGTATCATTTGGGACATTTGAGGGACGCATTCCACATCATCCCCATATACATACAATATGTCTATGTAAATAATCAATATAATCAGTACACATACCTGTAGCCCCGTACACATGTTTTTTTCAGTCGTTATGGCCAAACCACGTAAAACACAAAAATTCTCGTCAATGACCACAATTACTCGTAATGACCAAAAAAATTGGTCAAACATATAGTCAGACAGAAACAGTGTGGATGGAGTTGCTGGAAAGTTGTCAAAATGGCTCAAATACAGCTGGCATGCGGGTGCTACATTAGAAAATAAGATTCGAAATTAACAGGATGAAAAGCAAAGTCCTTCGTCAAGACAAGTTTAGCATGGAATGAGAATGGCCAAATGATATGAACATATGCATGCAATGGCTCCAAGTACGGCAATGCTTGTGGCATACACCCCGGCGGGATGCGCAGGAGGTATTCCAACAGAGAATTTGTCAGTTTTGAAACAAGTTAGCCGACCGCCTCACTGCTGAAACCAATTAGGGCTCAAATCCCACGGACAAATCCCATATTTGGGCTGTGGCGCCTATTTGCATCCGATTGGCAAAGGATGCATTTTCCAAATTGGGTGGAGTTGCTTACATTTGGCATGAAAATGAAACTATCAAAGATAGGTTGTCAGAGGGCGGGGTTGGTGCAATGATCTGCACTAATAAGGGGGAGCCCTGTGGCGAAGAAAGACCAATTTCATGCCAAGTCAAAAAATGGGAGTCATTTTTGCAAGCCCATCTGATTTGGTTATTTTCAGAAAATAAGGGATGTGACTTGACAATTACCGCTGCAATCTAACTATCTAACTTAAAGCACCCCGCTTCGTCACGGGCTTCAGTTCGGTGTCCTCACCACCAGCCCAAGCAAAGTGTTCGTATTGCTTCGACCTTGGGGGACTCATATTGGTGATTGAAATCGATCCCAAAATCAGTTTGAAATTGCAAGTCTTGACTTTGATGTCTTGATTTGATAGCTCTGATACCAAAAGCTCTGACCCATTAAGGTTAGGAAAGGTGAAGTTGCAGGGGGGTTGCAGATCTTTCCCAAGGGGATGAGAATGAAAAGTATCGAGATCCAAAACACATGCGAATACCATCAATTGCACCTAGAGGGCAGGGAATTCATGTTCAAGAAGGGTGCCCTGAATAGCTATCTGAAATGTCCAGTCTAGTAGTACCAAAAAACTCTACTACATCCCATTCCAATGGCTCGATTTCCAAATATAGATACCTACATCACAATCACTAGGGCCGTAGTTATACTATGTACCAAAAATTAACTCCCTGTCACTGCTCACTTTAGATGCTCAAAAAAATCTATCCAAAAAACCACCGATGAAAAACAACCAGCTTCCGAAGGGCTGTCTCTGCACCACCAACCAGCAAGTGCAATCATCTGGATCAACCTGGCATTGAACCTTTTATTGACCCAGAAGGAGGTCCTCTTGCTGGGTTTGAATGGAAAAATTGGAAAAATCCAGCCAAATCCGAAGACTTGGAAGTGGTACTTGATATGATCGAGTTCTATATGTGCGATGCCGGTGTCCAAAATCTTCTGCAAGCGGCTTGTTCTGTTACACCTATAGTGCCAAATTGTCACCTCCTTAAGTTTCTTACATTGATCTGCTTGACAAAACTGTAGGAATCACCAAGCAGTTGCATCCACGACAGTTTTTTGGGTTTGCGTCCAAGGCCTGTAGAGAACCATCTGCACTTCCGCAGAGCCACCCCGCTTCCGCACCTGTTGCCGTAACGGACGACTAACTCTCATTCGCGGAATGAAAAAAGGTAAGGAAAGTCGTTCTTGCCCGATATTTTCAGCACTGCTACATCTCTCTTTTGAAAAAAAAACGTGTGATTTCATGATATGTGCATCAGCCTTCAGCCGTTCCGTCTGGTGGTGTTCTCAATTGCTTTTCTTAACTCAAATCAAAGGCAACAAGAAATACCCTCCTTGGAACTCTCATATCCCCTCCCAAAAGTACTTTTGACGATGAGTTTTTTTCTTTTCCTCAGGTGGGATATGTTAGTTCCCAGGAGGGTGGTCTCGCAAAATTTTGATTGCCAAGGTTTGACCCCCATCAGATCACAGTTGAGATCCCCTGCGGAAAGTATAAATGGCACCTGACGGACTCCACCCACATGAACCGGGGGCCCGTTTTTTCCATCATCCGTACAAAAGCTGAACCTTAAAAAAATTCACCGATCTCAAAAAACATGATGAATCGAAAAACAACCTCAAAATTGGAAGAAAGAAGAAATTCATGTGACTTCAGCAAAATTCTCCTGCAGCAACTCACATCTGGCCCTGTTATGGATGTAAATGTAAAGACCAGAAAATTAGTAAAAACTGGACAAGGTGGGGTACAAATGATTTGCGACGGGCCTTCAACAGAGAATCCAAAGGAGAAAGCAGCTCCATCAGTGAGCCAGCCTGATCTCAACATGAATCTCACAAATTCCAAGCAACGTTTCATCATAATCATGTGAGGAAGTCTGAGAAAATATGCTACACAAGCAAGAACTGTCAAAATCATCAGCAACTCAAAGATCAACATATTTGTCAATACAGCTCTGCGTGCAAGCTTTGATTACGTTGCCTCGATGACGAAGCAAGTCTCCTCCGACTGGAATTTGCCATCTGCTGTGATGCTGCCATCGGGGTTGACCTGTCCAAATACCCGGCTGTTTTCCGGGTATAGCAGTATGATACCCTCTGCGGCGGACATCACGAGATCTTTTCTTCCGTGTCCACAGCTGGATCTCTACAAGAGGGAATCCATATAGGACAGGATAGGCAAGACCGTGGAAAAATGGAACTCTTTCACCATAACGCAGACATAAATGAACTATTGTATTTCAAGATGTTGCAAGGTATCGCTTTTGGTAGTTCACCGTATCGATTTCCATAGTTGGGAGCCACTTAAAGAGCACCTCACATACAGACTCCCTCATCAACACTCTTGCCGGCATCACCGCTCCGCCTCCGCACGACGTGCGCGCTATAGAAAAGCCCGAGGCCACAACCCGAGTTCCAAAGCTTCGAGGTCAAGCGGCATGCTGTGGCTGCTTTTGTGGCAGCTTGTTTTCCCGGTTGTGTCTGTGGCTGGTACATTTCCAGGTTGATCGTTATTTTATTCTATGTATGTTTTCAGGTTGCAAGATTTCCACGCTTCTGGTTTGAACATTTTTGATTTTGGATGTGGCGTGCACTATGTAGTTCCAATTTTTGAAAACCTAAATGATGAATTCTTTTTACCCATGAAGCCTGGCCGGGTCGATTCCACCAACTCATGAAACTCACGTGCCGCGATGACAGGCCTAAATGTTCTTGAGTTTTGCAGGTTTGTTGGGATTTCGATTGTTGAAGGGAGTCCATTCGATCCTGTCATTTGTTTAGGTCAAACTGGACAAAAGAATTAGAACGAAACATTGTATATTTTTGTCAGGAGTCTCATGCAGCAAATACCATGCAGTCGACAAGTAAGTAAAGAAAATCAAGATGGACATGTTTGCATCATTCCTTTAGTGGTCACTCAAATGGATACCATCTTCAACATGATGAGGTCGATAGCCAGGCCATAGGAAACCTGCTGTCCAAAACAGGCTACAAAGTGGTATCTCGTGTGGAGCTTGGTGGCTCAATTCCCACATTTTAGCATCCTTGTCTTTGTGATGATCAATCCGTTCATCAGGAACACCTGAAGTTCCTGCAATTCTGAAAGTTGTCGGAGACACCATGAGCTCCAACACGCACAACGTGCCAAAATGCCAGGGAACAAATGTCCAGGTGCTGTCATGACATGTTGGCGTCGCTTGGCGTAATCTGGGCCAGACCGCACCTGGGACATGGAGAAAACTGCAACACATGTGGGAATATGACTATTTACTTCTGTAAGGTTCTTTCAAAAGATCAGACTACCACCAGTGACTTCCACCTTACATCAATAGGAGCACTATGTTTTTCCAGTTTATCACATGCCTTTTCGCATATGACGAATCATCCCTGCAAATTTAAGGTGGATGAGTACTTAAAGGCACAGTCTGGAAGAGGCATTGCTACCGACATCTTAATCTTATGCAAATTTGATTCACTTGTCACTATTTGACTATTCATGTTGAATTCCGGTGCAAAAAGTGGAACCAACATCTCAGCAACATCCCACTGCTGTCCCACCTGTAGACCTTCACCATCCCCTTTCTTCCAATGTGCACCGCGGTTGGGCGGTAGACCTGGCTTCTTCCATTCCTGGGGAGATTTATGCAAGCAATGGATGCAGGATGAAAACTTCAGAACAGCACAACTACGCTTGTAAATCTACTGGAAGGCCCAAAGCAGATCATGACCTTTGCATTCTCCAAAGCATCTTCTACCTCTCACAATACATGTCTCATTAGGATTTGTTCAAACAACTTCAACTCCGAATACGCGTTTTGAACAGGTTGTTTTTTCCCATGATTTTCAGGGGTCAACCATGCAACTTCCAAAGGCTCAATCAGAAAACGGCACTCTGAATCGTAGCAAAGGCGCCTATGCAATGTGGATCGTCTATATATATATATATAATTGATGCACCCAACTATGTTTGAATTCTTCTCAAATGCTTCAAGGCACAAACAAATTGTTGTCACAGATTTGGGATTGGATCTTTCCACTGGTCTCACCCCCAAGAATACCAACCTGGTGGGCTATGAATTCGACAATTTCAATTCAGCTCAGCTGCCTTCATGGTTTTCCCGACCCAGTTGGACAAGCGTGTCCAATCTGAGAAGCTCCGGTTGTAGGGGCCTCAATCAGTGATTTTTACAGCAAGGAGGCAAGGTGCTGCAAAAAAGGAAGAGGATTCCAGCTACGGAAGCTGTTTGGAAATCATAGCACGGTCCACAATCAAACACTTGATGCATATTTGGATGACATATCATGTTGATGAATTACAATCAAATCGAAAGAAATCTAAAGAATTGGCGAGCAGTACAACAACTCGTTTTTCCAACTTTTGCTCAAATGGATGACTATCTTTGAAGGAAACCTACGACTTGAATCCAAGAAAATTTCCATCACTTAGCGACTTGTAGGACTCGAAGGGCTCAAGGGCGTCAACGGTCCCAGTATCTCTTCCTGTGGAAAATTGTACGAAGGCTGGAAAACATGGAGCCCTCGATGGATAGCCATCTGTAATTCCTCATTTTTTATTGCGGGATACAATGAGATATCATGTGTATATGTATAATCATATAAATATTAACATGTATATATGATATACACTTTTTAAAATCTTTTTTCTTAACGGTACTATCAGACTCATAGAATGCCACACCCACCAGCCATCATCAGCCATGATCAGCCCTTTTGGCTGGATGCAAGGCGAAGAATTGCATGAGCTGCACGATTTCAAAGCCCAGATTGATGTGCTGAACGTCTCACGGCAGTTACAGTGTTTTCAAAGTCGTTATGAACTGCAAAGCTGGGAGTCACCGGAGCTATGCTTGAAGCATTGAAATGGGCAGATCATATACAAGTCACCAATCAGTCTGTTGGCCACAAAGACCATACAAAAGTGTTTGATGTAGAGACATGTAGAGACGGTTTGTTCGAAACATTTTCGACCCACGGGCTTCTCAGGCTTCCTTAAGCGGTCCATGACTTGTTTCGAGGCAAATGACTTGGCAGATGAGGATTCTGACATCTCAATGCTGCAGATTGTCGAACGAAGTCTTGCCAGACAAAAGCGCAACTTGGCAGTGGCGAACGATTTAAACGCAACTTCAACTTCTGCGTACTTCAGCGATACTGTTGGACAAACCAATCAATACAGTACGGCTCTTTGGAAAGAGAGTCAGGCTGCTCCTTATTTGAAGATTGTTCATGTCACCTCATGGTGCTTCTAAGAATTCATACGCCAGATGAATCATCTCAGTTGCACAAAAACACGTGCGTGTACATTCAGTTCGAGATGTGTTTTTTCTCAGGTGGGTAACATATATGTAACATGTATATATATATTATATATATATAAATGATCATATTATATTCATCATGTTTCATAAATATGTACGCATAAGTATATATATATATATACGTAGACGCAGCATATTTTGACATATGCGGCGAATGGAGTTGCTTTCTTCACGTCAGTTATATTACTCGTGTGTACTAGACGCATGGATCGGTTCATGTTACACCTTTTTCTGCATTTTTGAACTGCAGGCTATTACTACCACTACCCCTACCACTACCACGACTACTACGACTACTACTACTACTACTACTACTACTACTACCACCACGACTACTACTACTACTACTACTACTACTGCAATACACAAGGTTCTAAATCTGATTTGAAAACTGCCCGCAGATCTTGTGTCAGGCATCGTCGCAGAGTTTTACAACAACGCTTGGGGCGACTCCTTGCAGGACATCCGCTCCTTCATCCAGCTGACCCACGCGACTTGGCTCAGGAAGTGCTTGGCATAGATGCGTCTTGTCTTTGGGGCGACCAATATGTTGGCACTAGGATCTTCAATCAACCTATCTACCTATCTATCTACCAAGATATGAAAAAAACATGTAGTGGCGCTGGTCACAGATTCCAAGATCAGGCACGCAAAAACTGCATCATCGTGCACCGTGCTCTCAAGGATCTGGAAGCTGGCCTCCAAGAAAAGGATGGCAAGTCTCTGGCCTCTTGCACAGAATTCATCATTCCTCATGCGTGATGATGTGTACTGCCTATTTGTTGTGCATGTTGTTTTCCTTTGTGCTCTCTTCTAATCTTTCATCTTGTTGTTCTTTCAAGGACGCCTCAGGTTGTTGCAGGACCTTGCAGGTCGGACGAATTTGTATGTGCTGGGCTTGATAATTCAGCACCCTCACTATAAATTCACGGCAGGCGATTGAAGAGCCTGGGGTTGACTGCATAACTGAAATGTTTCAAGGTCGAGCTTCAGACCTCAGAATGAGAAATACATCACCAATCACTGGCAAATTACGAAGGCTCCGTGGTTGTGTTTTTGCTCTTCCGTTTTATACAGACAGTTGTGTTTTTAGCATTAGATGGAGTGTTTCTGAGTGACTGGCTTGAAGCGGCTTGGCGACTGAGGCCACAACTACCTCTGGCGATGGATCTGTTTATAAGAAAATCCCAGAGGCTGTGACGCCCACGCAGAGCCAACAGCTGAGCTAAACGCAGCGTGCTGGAGCAGCGTGTTGCGAGTACGACTCTCCAACCAGAAGCCTGTGTCATTTGAATGGTTGTATTAAGGTCATCATAGTACCGTACTTTATTGATTTTGATTGACTATGTCTCATTTCCGACTTGCCTGTGTGATGGAAGCAGCTGGAGACCCCATCCCAAGCCAAATAGAACCAGTAGTCTCATGGGCAAGAAACAGTATTGTGACTAGCTTGCAGAGAAGGGGCCTTGTGAATCCGAGATATTCTGAGATTGCCTTGTGGTTGGGTGAAGAAGGACAAGTTCAGTTAAGGGCTACTGTCCATCCATGAAAGGTAGGATTCCAGTGGATTTCACACCTCCCTAACGATTGTTTGCACAGATAAAACGACGAGACTCATCAAGGAGGTCCTAGGCAGCAAAGCTTTGCCTTCGCAATCGCCGCTGCGATGTAAAGTGTTTCCAGCCTCTGCAAGCAGGGGCTGGATGAAGCCATAGCTTCCCGTCACGGCGTATGGTGTTGTTGGAGACGTGGCCTATAGAATAGAGCTAAGGTGGACATTTGCTAGGTGGTTGTATTTGGTAGTGTTTGATCTTTGTCAGAAGAGCTGTGTCGTTCTATGCCCGCTCTCGTGCGCCTTCCTTTTGGGAATGCATATTTTACATAATTTATCGTGTATTGCAGCATTGCCATCAATGTATGTGTTTTATAATTAGTCCATATATAGAATTGTTCAATATAGATAGCATGATCCATCTATTGCACCACAAGATATATTATCGACATAATGAAAGTATTGGCATGAAATCACAGCATGGATTTCAAGCCCTAGCAGGACGCAGGTTGTGATATGCAGATACATCCTTTCAGAGTTAGATGTAGTCGGATTGGATTAC
>OMLO01005150.1_pt1 | contig 10956 bp, 10 predicted proteins | sample 1674811 | NCBI WGS metagenome assembly OMLO01 (sample SAMN06265003, study PRJEB25207) | coral metagenome | isolation source: Coral host | place: Mexico:La Bocana,Puerto Morelos, Mexico | collected 2008-11-13 | reverse complement strand
ATTGACATCATGGGCCGCAAAATTGACAAAGCTGAAGACCTCAAGGACAAGCCGAGTGGGGGAATACTCAATTAGCCAAAGGTTTTTCTGCAAACAAAAGGAACGATCTATACTTGTAAATGATTGACTTCCAGCTAGCTATAGGGTATATTTTTTAATATATTTAAACCATATGCCATCTTTCCACAAATGGAATCTATATAGGTTAATTTGTTTTTTCCCGGGATTGTTTTTTTTTGTCCTTCTCTCAATCAGGAGAAGTTAAAGGATGTGGGCACAGATCGGGCCAAAGTGAAACTTACCTATAGTTAATCATCAAAATGCTAGACCGATAAATACCGTCTATCACCAAAACTGCTGGCTTGTAATGGTGGAGTGCCCCCCATTATGTTAATATATATTATATATATATAGACCGATGTAAATCTAAGGATGATGAAGGACCTGGAGGGCAAGATCAAGGAGTACCAGGGTCGTTATGACACATTGGTGTCTGCTCAAGCTGATGCCCTAATTATATCTCAGCTGGCAGCTGGTGAACAAACAAATTTGGATGATATGGAACGAGCTCACCCAAACACTCCTCAACGATTACTACCATATTGATTGTTGGTTGGGTTCCCCATTTGCATTCCATAGATCGATTGTTTGTTTCGAATCTGACCCTTGGCTTCGAGGTCAACTTTCCATGGAGATGTGAGATCCAAGCTTGCTAGCTGTCAGAAATCTGATTGTGGTCTGAGCAGTATCATGACTCGTGCCAGGCACGGTATATTTAATGTATGGTATGGACAATTTCCAAGAAATTCAGAACATGATCTTTGAACAAACCCTACCATCCCCTATACTTTTTTGGCCGCACTATAGTCTTCAAATGGTGGGGGTTTGTTCAAGAGGTCATGTTCAAAATTTCTTCTTGATACTGCATCCATTTGCAAATTCTCTTCCTAGAGGGATGGTGTGTGATGTGCGGCCAGTCCCGCAGGGCCATCAAAGTTGCTCCAAAAGCAAAACCGAAGGCCGAGCCATCGGCTGCCAAAAAGCCGAAACCTGTCAAGAGAATCAAGGAACAAGCAACTCCTGCTGAGGGGTCCGAACAGGAAGCTGAGCCTGCGCCGAAGGCCAAAAGCAAATCCAAACGCAGAAAGACTGGCTAGATCTCTTTTGGCACGGTACCATATATTATGGGAGCCATTAGTCCAAACTCACTTGTAGTATCGTTTGCGGGTAAAATATATAATATATGCAGCTTCGTAATGCTGTTAGTACGTTCTTCAACTTTGACCCAATCTGCATTTAGAATCAATGCAATGCTACGAAAGCATTGCTTCAGAGGAGAGGCCTTGAACCGCTTGTAGAGCAACCTAAGAAAACGTTGAAACACGCAATTCAAGAAAGACTCAATCACGCCAGCAAAGATATATTCAACCAATGGCAACAAATATGCAACTCTCTGCAACCCTCAACCCGCGCACCCGTTGATTCTTCACCGCGAGGTCCACTCGTGGAAGCCCCGAGACAAAATCCAACTGAGTCGAAGCCCGAGACGTTGGGATGTCAATATGAACAAACATTATGATATGACGCATTTTTAACCAATATATGTTGCAGGCATGTACTTTTTGGAATATCTATGGATCATCGTATATCATTCATAAATGTTCACTTTTTGTTGCTGTACGATAATATCATGCTGCTCTTGCCTTGGAAGTAAATCACAAAGAAGAAGACCAGGACCTTGGATGTCCAAAATTGCCGAGCCAACGAAAAGGAGGATGCTCAAACCACATCTGACTCTCTGAATTTCTGCCAGGTGGCAGTGGCAAAGAGAGATGTAATATTTGGAGCAGTCTGTCGGTAGAACGCCTCTTTCAACGCAGTGAATTTGTCACTCCTGGCGCGTTGTCGGCTTATGTTGGTGTATATGGATGAAGTATAGATGTATGTGGTTGATTGTTGTCACCGTTGTCACCTGCTTCACCTTCAGGACCTGTCATGATTCAATCTGAACCCGAGTAGTGCTTCCGGATCATCCTGGATATCAGCAAGTGGAAAAGGGCGATCACGGCGCCCTCAAACTCAGGGCCTTTGCCTTGCACAAAAGAAACACCGGCAACACGTGCTGAAGACGTGGCGAACTCGCCCCACTTGATTGGCATTTCAAATTCAACGCTCCCATCCTGTGTTCATAGTGGTTGGGCTGAACGCCTTCCAGCAAATCGTCTCGCCTGAAGCTTTTACATCTTTTAAATACTTCTCAGTTCCCGAATTGGCAAGAAGATAATAGGAATTTCCATGACTCAGCAAATCCTTTTCCGCCTTTGCTATGGATTTGTTGAAGAAACTCATTAGCCAAAGTGGCAAATGTTGGTCGCAATGAAGAGTAAAATGCCTGCGAGCAACAGGAAATCTTGCTGTGTCCAACATAACTAGTAGACTCGACCATGAGGAGCAAAGATAACAAGCGAAGTTGAGCAACCCAACCTGATCCCAAGCCATATCCTTTTTGAAGCAGTTCATCCAAGATCAAGACCTTTGCACATGAGCACAGCTTGAGATTTGGAAAATTATGACTCAACACCACGAATTTCATGGCATGTCTCGTGGCAAACATGACACATCATGTCATCACTGCCAAGTCACAATGACTCCAGCACAGAACAGTTGAAGGATGATGAGGATCGCATTTCCAACTCCCAAGTCCTCTGCAAAAACATGAGAAGCCACATCAACGCGACATCGACATCAACATCGCGGCTTCGTCTCTCCGTTCCTTGACTGGGCCGTACAGGGTGATGACCTCAAATCGCAATCCAGATTGAGATGGATTCAATGGACCAATGGACGGGAAACAAAACAGAAAACACGGTGATCATGAAACAACGAGACGAGATGTTTGGAAGATCTCCATCTTTGTCAGTGAGATATCAAAGAAAAAATGTCCATGGAACTGCTTTCAAATTCTTTAATTCAAATGGTAACAGTGTAGAGTTCTCCCAGTTCTTGAACCCAGAGGCCATACCAAAGAGCTTCTGCGCTCCCTGGAAGAGCATGCGATCCTCCTGGAAAAAGTGGTTGAAAGCAGTGGTGAAAGAAAGCACCCAGCGTTGCCTGCGTCTCAACCACTCGTTCTGCAAAGCTCCAGATTGGTCCAATTTTAGCAGCTTGGAGCCGGCCAGCAGCTGCATCACCATGCCTTCCATCAAAGTGATGATATCTCAAAAATTGTCAAGATATCTGTCATTCTGTAACATCTCTATGTTTGCAAACTAGACGCCGGGTATCCCGGAAGCAAAGAAGACAGTTGAATAAAGGAAAGGCTTGACATTCGATGGCTGAATATAAGGTCATAATATGTTGGTGGTAGATACGGTAGATGTAGATATGATGATATTTCACATGATCATCAGCCCAACTATTTTCATATTGAAGACTGACCCAATTGATGCCCGGCAAAGCCTCCGCTTCTACAGCCTCTCCGACCGCTTCAGCTTCCCTGAGTGTCAAGTGGAGTTGATGGCGAGATGTGGTCTCAGCATCTGGCGGGAGCGCATTCGTCGCTGAAAACATTGGACGCCAAGACTGCAATCCGCTCGCTTTCCAAGCCTTGGAGGCCATGCCGCCGCAAGGCGCAGGTGCCCCGAGGTGATCCATGGCTGCCTCTGCAAGAGATTGCTCGAGTGTCTCAATATGTCTCATCTGAGGAGTTGATGCGCTGATCTCTCTGATACTTCTCCTGACCTGCTCCACTGCTCAGCCAACTTGGAGATGTAGGTCTGAAGAATGAGACACTCTTGAAATAGATGCAACAATTTTGCATGAAACTCCACTGTAGAAGGGTTTCCTCCAGAACCACAGCGATTTTCTTTGACACCAGCGGCAGACTTTGTGCGATGAGCCGACAATTCTTGAGCGGACCTGAAACAAAGACAGGTATTCATACGAAAGGTTTTGGCATCTACATCCAGAAAGCAAAAACACAAAATTTGCATGTGCTTTGCAGCAAAGTGCCGTTGCTGAGTTCTGCTTGGGCTCCTGCTGCTTGCAGGAGGAGAGCTCGCTTCTGTGCAGCTCCATCTGTCCAGTTTGGTGAGGAGCCGTCACTCTGGATGAAAAAACTGCTTAGCGACAGCATGTCTGCAAATTTTGTTTCAAGATGTGGCCTTCTGGTGACTAATCCCAGCCTGATCATGCACAGCTTTGGTGCCACAACCTGGACCATCTGCAATAGCAAAGAAAACCCAACAGGTTGAACGCAGGGAAAAACTGCTGAATCTCAATGAAATCTTGCAGTCTTTCACTGGGTCCACGTATGGGTCAAGCAAGGGACCACCAAGCACAGGTATCAAACTCGATGTCTGCTTCCTGCCTCTCATTGTCGGCCAGCAGTGCTTCAATGGTGCAAAGCGGGCTCGACAGACTTGACAGGAGCCTCTCCTGCAGTCTAGGGGGTCTGAAGTGGTCTGACGGATCAAAGAACTGAAAACATCTAGTAACGAGAGCTGATGTTCATTAATAAGTAGTGGATTCTGAGAAGGAACAAAAATGAACAAAATCTTCATGATAAAAATGATGTCGCAAAATCTCGCAACACCCAATCGAACTGCTTTTACAATGCCTGTCCTGTTGCAGCTTTTTGGCCGCTTGGCGGTCAAAACTTCTGAAGGATCTCGGCAGGATTCGAACATTACCTGGTCAGGCAATTCCGTCATTTCTGCCGCACTTAAAACTTGGCAGGGCCCGACACTGAAACATCTTTGTATGTAACATCTCCACTCCTGGACCCACCAAAACAAAGGCACCCAAAGCTGAATCTGTAGAAGCTTTCCTACCATTGGCTTTGACACCCCCATGCTTAGCAAGTAACAAGCACACGAGCATCCAATAACAGTCAAAAACAGTAACATCATGCTACCAGAGCAGTTTAGACCACCCCAAGCGATCCTACTTAGTCTTATTGTTTCATGGAATAATTTGTTTTTGGTTTTAAAACTTGAAGCTCTTGTCACCCAAGTCTTCCACACTTTCCCACCCTATTGTGTCTGTTAAAGTTTGGCGTGTCTGCCCCGCTGACTTCTAACATGTTGTCACCCAAGTCTTCTACACTTTCCCACCCTAGTGTGTCTTTCAAAGTTTGGTGTGTCTGCCCCGCTGACTTCTAACATGTTGTCACCCAAGTCTTCCACACTTTCCCACCCTGTTGTGTCTTTCAAAGTTTGGTGTGTCTGCCCCGCTGACTTCTAACATGGTGTCTCAACATTGAGATTTTGGTACCTTAAGTGGCCACAATCAGTTTTGATATTAAGTGGCCTCTATTCGCGGCCACTTTGAAGAAGCTGTATGTTATATTATATTTACATACATCTTTTAAAGACAAGTTATAAGTCACAATTCGTTTGAAGGTCACGACATGATGGTTGCAAAACCAAATTCAAATCTCGAACCGAAATCCTGAAGTATCTGGAAGTAGTCTTCCAACCAATTTTACTCTCACCATACGTATTCTCTCCTTTTGAATCCTTCTCCACCTAACCATAATCCCGATGGCTTACACGCAAGTACGTTCAACAAAATGTACAAAGTCTGCATCCCTGTCAGCTTTCTCGAGGTGTCAGCTGTACATTTTGGTGCTCAATTTCCTTTCAGCAAGCTCCGTTCCAACAAGAATCTGTCCATCGTATGGCGTAATTATGAGGCGAGTGTTTTCTTTTAGTCCAGTTATATCCAGTTTGAATTTCTTAAAAACATAAAAACCATGTTTTCACCACGTCGCTCACAGACCTTCCTCCCCTCAAATGTTTGAGACTTCACACGGACAAAGGCAGCATGCAGCTGGTACAGTCCGTCCTGTGGTTGTTCTTGCCGGGTCCGTGAGCTTGACAAGCAAGCAGGTGTTGCAGCTGCTTTGATATCGTTGATAGTCTACTGGAGTTTGGACTATGAATCTTTTGGGGCTGACCCACACAGAATCTGCGTGATGTTAGTGGAGAAACCTTGGCAAACAACCACATTGAACCCCGACAATAACTGATTTTAAATCAATATTCATTCATTGTTTTTCCACTCTGGGTCCGTTGGGTTCCCAAGGTGTGGCTGTGCTGTCAGGGACACTCTTTTCACTTTGTGGGATGGATGACATTGTCCAAAAACAATCATCGTCAATCATCGTGAATCATGATTTGAAAAAGCCAGAAAATGCAATAGTGAGACTTCCGCCAGTAGTGCCTTCCACAGTATGTTGGCTACTAGCGATGGGAAACTCTTTATCTTATTAGTATGGTACATGATGTTCTTTTCAATGGTATTTCCAAAAATGTCTTCTTGGTGCTTTCCGCTCATTCTCATAGTAGACTTTGGGCACAGATTGAAGGGGGGCTCCGGTAGATTCAGCCCCTACTGAGTGGAGCCATGTCTGCGTTTGATGCGGTGAGTTTTTTACACCGCAGTTCACCACCGACGCATACACGGACTTACTTGATGGTGGAGATTCCAGAGTGCCTGCTCCGCCTCCGCCCCGTGTTCCAGCTCCAAAACCCGCTGCAGCCTCAAGTTCGGAAGGCTCTTTGCACTCTCGATCACAGTCCGTTTTGAGTTGATGTGATGGAGTTGTTTTTGATTTCTGGGAGCTGTCAAAGTTTACTTGAACATACAGAAACACCAAGCAGATATGACATGAACCGTTTATGAACTTTGATTCAACATTCTCAAACTTGTCTGCATACATACTTGACTTTTGCCGGAATTTCAATCCAAAGTCAACTTTATTCAGTCTAAGTTTGTTCAGGATAAATGCCTTGCTATGATTCCACAGGCCTGATTTTTACCATTTTTTACCAACAAGTCGGACCCAAATGCAGGTTGAAGGAGCCAGTGAGCCCAAAGCCAACACTGAAATGGCGAAAACCAATGAGCCCGCTGACAAGGCCACAAACTGTTTTCGTTTTGTATAGATGTCTCCTCATACCTTCTTACTCATGACAACTAACCACATATCACATTATACTAAATCATACTTGTTGCTGTTCTCGCAGGAAGATGACCGCTGCAGTTGTTTGAGCGCTGAGACCCTGATCTTGGGCACCGAGACGGAGGTCCAACTTGGTTGCACTTCCTGGATCATGTTTCTCAGAATTTGATGTAGACTTATACCCTGGATATTTCCATGTAAATTTGCATTATGTAGAATTCATGTTTGTATGTCTGAATCGCAACCTTGTTCGCAGTGCCTAACCTAGCATCATTGTTGAAATCTCTTGAACATATTGAAATCGAAATCTCATTTCTCCATCAGCACTTAACTTCTTGAACGGACAAAATCCCTCTGAAAGAAAAACTGGCTTTTGTGGTTTGTAGCCATTTCTGTGCCCCAGGCTGCGGATCCCCTGAGTGGTGAGGGCAAGCAGGATCTATGCCGAAAGCACCTTTGTTACATATCTATCCAAGATCCAATGTTGCCCTGTAGGATGGAGAAACTGGTGATGGCAAGAACATCGGAGTTGCCGTTGATCAAAAGGACTTCAACCACATCTTTGCAATAACCAATTGAGGTTGCATTATATTGCTTGTGGAAAAACGTTCGTAACTCATAAAACCCTTTTTTCCTGGTCACCCTGCAGGAGCCACAGCAAGCAGCCCAAGAGCCTGTCGCTGTTTCGCACAACAAGGCTCGGATCTTGATCCTGGCATGATGGTTTCCAAGTTAGATTCCGAATTTTGGAGGACACCATGACACCTCCCATCTTTATGGAGTCCGAAGTCGAGGACAATAGTCATCTTGAATGCGCCACTGCAATTGGAATCCCAAAGCTGCCTTAGACTAGATTTTTAGATCTTGTACGTTGACAAATTAGACAATTTTACGTTTAAAAAAAAAGTAGTTTCCAGTCGGTTTCAAGAATTTGCAGTTTGTGCAAATATTCAAGTTGGCCCTCAAAAACTTATGTCGCAGGACTTGACATGGGGTGAGCCTGTGGTCACTGCAGGAGATCCAGGTGATCCAGTCAACAAGCCTGACAAGTACAAGTTTGCAAATGGAGATGAAGTTCATATGTGTGCTGGGGAGTTCATCACCAGGGAGGAGCTTCGAATTCTGAATCCAAGTCAATCAAAGGTGTTGAATCATCAATTGTCATTTTGAGATTTTGAATATGTTTGAGTCTTGCCCAAACACGTCACAATAAACTAATGGTTCAACTCTCATGTTGAAGGAGCTGGAGAAAATACGCATCAAGCAGCGATTTATTAATGCAGAGGCGCCTCTCGAAATTGGCAATGCGGTCCCATGCTGTCCCCCATGGCTCAAAACGCAAGTTACTGCAGGACATCATTAAGGCTACGACAGACTTCACAACGGCGTGCCCAAAACTTTGTAGTCAGGACGACATGTTTTTGCATATTTGATTTAAGTCAACTCTTTCGCCCGTAGTGACACCGATCCCTTGACTTCCAACCAAATCATTTTGCAGGATAACGCCCAAATCAAGAATGATGCCACTGAGAAATGCACGCAGCAGGCACACATCTATGAGTTTTCACATCTATGAGTTAAAAGGCCCAGGTGTTATCCGTGTGGCACATCATCAATCATTTCTGGTTTTTATCAACCCAGTTTTGATCCTGTAGCTGACTAAGGCGAGATGAAAGCTGCATGCTCTTTGCCAAAGGCTGGCGCACCGTTTTTTCATATTTTACACATTCATTTTTCATTGGGTTTGAAACTGTAACTGGAAGTTAAATTCAACTTGTGTCGCAGGCTCAAAAGCTTGCCCGTGAAGCTGCACAACACGCCGTAGCCATGAAGAAGTGATGTTTTGGATTTTGGATGTAAAGTGTTTGCTGTGATGCCAAAGTGGCACAGTGGACAAAACGCTACGCCTCTGGGGTAAAGGTGGAAAAAAGGCCTTGTTATAGCTTGCTTCAATGAGGAAACCCAAGAGTTGATTTGTCAGATTGGATGGTTCACCCTATAAATTCAAGTGCTGGTTCCATGTGATTCAAATGCTGGTTGGGGTGAGAACCTCTTAAAACTGAGGTTTAACATCTCTTTCGCCAGGCATCTCCCAATGTTTTTTTTGGCCTTTGGAACGTGCGTTTCTTTTTGCGGGTCCCTGCCGTTCTGCTTATGAACAACCGGTCCCCGCCAAAGCATGCATCGAACTGAACACCCCGCTATAAGAGAAGTCTTGTGGTCTTGGGTATGAAGTTCCCCCTTTTAAAGATCGGAAACATGATTTGTTTAAAAATGGAGCAAACAAAATCATTGAAAACCCCTCAAGTGATGAAAGGGAAATTTTGGCAAATCCTCATACCTGAGCTGCTTTTTTTGCTGGAAATCTTTGGCTACTTGGCCCATTCTGCTAAAAAAACACCTGCGGATTTTGGCGACTTCCTTAGCAAGGTCAGATTTCCCCGGAACATGACTTGCTGTTCAGCACCACCCGGACGTTGAAGGGCTTCACCAGGTTCACAATCAGAGAGTCCTGGAGGTTTTGTCCTAAAAGAAGTGGAAACCGTAAATCCCTCTCAGCATTATATAAGAGCTTGGGCCATTACAGTAACATGATAACATGCTCAGATGTTACTAAACGCTTCGAGATACAATAATCTATCTGCACTCCTTCTTTCGAATCGATTCTCTACTGTTCAATGATAAGATATATAAGATGTTGCCCAAAGAACTCACCAAAATCTTGGTGTTGCCTGGAACACCAAAAGCTTTGACAAAAGATCTGCCTTTAGAGAAGTGCGCAGGCTACACCTCATCATTGATAGATAATGAACGGCAGAGTGCCACCATCGTTCCGCTCAAATCAGGACAGAAAACACAAACAGTTGAAATTACCCATAAATCACCGCTTTTCCCATTTTTATCCATTCCAAACAGGAAAACATCACCCACCCCCACCAATCCGAAAAAAACAAATCCCCCAAATCCTCAACCTTTTCAACCGAAACTCCTGGTCCGGGCAGTATCTCACGGTGTAGTCATATTTACTAAGGCCACCTCAGTTCTACTCAGGTCGTTGTGGTTCGTTTTATCATCGTCCCAAAGTCGTGATATCAAGGTACATCCCTGGTCGTTCTCGATGGTGATGGCATTGTCCTGTCGAAAACTAAACAGCCAAACCACTAGAGAGAACAGGTCACACAAAAACAAAGGTGACTTTTCAGGGCAAATTGATTGAAATCAATTCTTTCTTGACAAGAATTTCTGTCCCGTGGTGTTTTTTTGGGGTTACTCCTGGGACACTCTGGATGCATCTGGTACTTGCAAGAGGACTGTCTGTTGGTCACTTTCAATCTTGTAACTTGATGCTGTCACTTGAAGAATGAACAGTTATATGGCGTTGAAAAAAAACAATTGTAACAATTGATACGAAAAGGCTATTGAAACAATGCTGTGTTGATTCTCGTTGTCATCTGAGGCCATTCTCTTACCCTTTCCGTCCATCCCTTTCCGTCGATCACCTGGTTTTCGAACTGCGCTCCGTCACATTGTGCGTTTTGAGATCCTTCCGCCTTGTGAGTCTTGGAGTCTTCATGGCACAATGTTGATTTTAAAACGCTGAAACTTAGGTGTTTGTAGGTTTTTTTCCATACATTTTTGTGTTCAGTGGAAGGGTTTTGAACAAAAAAAAGGTAAAATGTGAAATCAAACGCTCCTCCAAAAGTTGTTGATTAAAAAAAAATCAAGGTATATCAAGGTGTTTTGTTTGCCCCCAGCCAATTTTACAATGTATATACTTCGCTGAAAGGCATTCGGCATGAACGTGGATGACATGGCTGTTTCACACACCCATGTCATCCACCCGGTGGGTGACCTTCAGGTTCACGGTGCCAAGCTTACCTTAGTTTCCACTGGCAACATAACCCATTGGAAATCATCAAGAATCATTAGCTACCCTCCAGTAAACTAACATGGCTGGCTGGAAAATCACCATGTTCAATGGGAAATAC
>OMLO01005149.1_pt1 | contig 10957 bp, 12 predicted proteins | sample 1674811 | NCBI WGS metagenome assembly OMLO01 (sample SAMN06265003, study PRJEB25207) | coral metagenome | isolation source: Coral host | place: Mexico:La Bocana,Puerto Morelos, Mexico | collected 2008-11-13 | reverse complement strand
TACTTTGAGTAAACACCTGCAAAAATCATTGCACTTCATGAGGAAAACAGAACTACAAGTAGAAGCAATCATGAAAGCAGGATCCAAAGAGTAGCAGAAATTCCCTTTTCCAAGACACCTTCACAGACAAAAAAAAAAGAATCCGCTCATCTGGAATTCCAGCTTCACAGGAAAACTGCCACTCCTTCCATGCCAACCATGGATGAATCATTTGTGCCAATCCTGGCCAAGTCGATGGGTTTGGTAGCATCAAACCTGCCTGCTGGATGTATTCCCCGAAACTCTGTGGGTTTTTTGTTTTGGTAAAAGCCATCTTGGATGATCATTCAAAGCAGCCTTTGATATTTTAAACAGTAGATCTCAAAGAAGCCATCTTTTAAATTGAAGCTAATATCCGTATCCCCTACAGGGTGATGTTGTTTATCAACTTCTTCCATCATCCCAATGGAGATGTCACCTAGCAATGGCAATGCCAAGAGAAGCCACGCACAGAACCTGAGGCATGGCAAAGAGGTGGCGGACTGCCGCTTGCGAACATGCTGTAATATAGATCATTCTCAAATACTGTGTTACATTCTAAATTTATCATGCATTGGCAATTGTACAGGGCTCACTATATTACCAACCCAAAAAAATCCCAAGAAAATATGAAAAATCCCTCAAAACTCAAAACTTATACATTTTTGCATCAAGTGAGATCCTCCCCCAACAAATTTTGGGGTTCCATTTTCTTCATCCCGATCCCTTGTTAGATCACCAAACAGGTGAAGCCCAACCCCTCACCACCCCGGTGGCCCGAACCTGGGGGTGGAGAAACGGCAACTTTTCAGTTCTTCCCAGGTCGCCCAGCATGACACCTCAAAGGATGACCCAATGATTCACAGCGATGGGTTTTTTTTCGAAAAAAAACCGGTGTCGTTGTTTGGAAAATGGTGGTATAAGTTATAAGACTATTCGGTGAAATGGAAAATCCAGGTGTCAATGAATGTGAAAATTCATCATTTCCCAGTTTTGTTGGATGGTATTGAAACATATTAAACAGGAAAAACGATTGTGATAGATTTTCAAGCCGGTGAAGTTAGTTTACTATCGGCTAGCAGAAAGAAAAGCAAAGTCAAGTGCTGATAGATACGCAAAAATTCTTGGAAAATATCAATAAAATTGATAGGAAATCTTTACGGGAATGTTCCGATATCAATGTGATACCAAAGCATCGCCAACACGTCATATCATGTCGAGTGATCTGTGGCAGGTCGCTTCATTCTTCGCCCAGAGACTAAAGACAATAGCAGTTGAAGGAACAACAATGCCACCGCCTCCAGAGCCATCGGAAAAATGGAGTCATCCCAACTCCATGGGTTTCAGTGGATTAAGTCAATGAGTTTCGTCGTGCTGACTTCACTCCGAGGCTGAACTGGTTTGAAGCAACAGATGGTAGTTGCAACATCAATTATTTTCCAACCTCCGCCAGCCATATGGTTTCATCGGGCTGCTTTAGACCTGAGTACTGGAAAAGCTATCTTCAGCAAACACCCTACACTGACGACCAGCATCAAGAAGTGTGTTTTTTTCCGTGCCATAGGTCTTGGGGTGACACCCAGAGGCATGCAAAGACCTATTGGCAGGGGAAAACAAAAATGAGGTTAGATCATTTCGGGATACTTTTGCCATCTAAACTACTGTACCTATTGTCAGATTCACCTCAGCTTCATCACCAAAAAAAGACCTGAAAAACATATACATGTCCAATGTATGCAAAGAACCTCCAGGGAACTAAGATCTCCCCTTCAAAATCTTTAAAGGTAGCTGGGAACATGATGTTCCTCTTGTATAGGTGGGATGTCTTGGTTTCCAGGAGTGTATACATTATGTCAAATGATGTCACTGTGGACCCACCCTCTGTACACTGAGATGACCCCAACCCAAGGTGAAAAGGACCACAAGCCTCAGCTGTTCAGATGCCAACTGCTGCATTGACAAACTCTTCAGCAGTTTAGTGGCTGAGTATCACACGCGCCAACGTGGGAGGCAAAGCAAGCGCAATGAAAAAGCAGAAACACCAAACTGCGAGGCGTTTTTGGTTCCAAGGTGAGTCGGAGAATAGTCTGATTCTTTGACATGCAAAAAACCAGTCGAGATGATACTGATAGTGCTATATAATGCTATATACTAATATACCGTTTTGTACTGGTTTTCCATGCTGCTTTTATGGATGTTTATGGCTTCAATACATACGGGTGGTTGACCGGATGTCTTCCATCAACAGTATTAGCGCGTACTATTAGACTGAAAAGTCTCGGTTTTTGACTTGCACCTACCTGAGGAAAAGGAAGGAAGAAAGGAAGGAAGGAAGGGTGACTTTGTGTTGGCACGGGACATCTTGTCCCTTCCAAGGAATCGAAAGGAGATTGATTTGATACAGGCATTTTGGCAGAAGATCCAAGAAAAGCTATATCAAGCTTGACTCCTTTCGTGTAACGTGGCAAGGGTGAAAACCTACTAGAAAGCAAGAAAATTTGCGAAGCTGAAAGGTGACAACTGGATCGTCCAGCGGTATCAGGATTGAAGAAACAAATGCACTTCAAGGTTGCAGTGGGTCAAACTCTTTCCGGTCCCAAAGCAGAAAAACATACAAAAACATACAAAAACATGTTCAGCGGATGACACATCAGAACTGATGATTTGGAGATATTGCCCTTTTACTAAGATGCTAGGTGTGCGTTCATGCGTGAACTCTGTTTGCCGCTGGAACTGCTGCTATCGAATGCGATTGCCATATCCCCCCCACCACTGTCACTGCAGCCTCAAGCGCGTGGCGAAAGTCATTGTATTCGTCGACTAGGCCTAGCGAACCACACTCTTCACGGCGATCGTCACGTTTGAAGTTTCAAGCTGCACTACGTATCGCACCAGCCGGTTGGCAACATCTGCCGGTAATACTTGCTGATGGAAGAAATCCTGCACCAGTTGATAGGTAGTTTATCCCAATATTACATGATTTTACATCCCAGGTGGTGCAGGATTTCTTCCATCAACAATATGAGTGGTCCAGCCCCATTGACCAACGTTTTGTAATCTTTCCCCAAAGAGATAAGGTTGATTGTGAACTGTTGGACAAATTCCGAATAGGAGTGGCAAGTTTTTATCTGACAACATCTGAAAGTGTAATTTCATATGATTCTATGAGATTTACAGCCCCGAAGTTTAACAGTTCGCACCTGAAAATCGATGGTTGGAAGCCGATCCTTTCCTTGGGGATGAGAAATTTTCAGGGGCGAACTGTTGAACTTCCAGGGAGTTCCGATGGAATTTCTGGGACGCTCCACCAACCCAAGGAGGCCTGCCACACAGGCAGCTACCACATTGCTGGGACTCCATGTTCTGACCATTCATTTGTAGCTGTCCATGTACTCCCATGATGAACAGCTTCTAGGTTTGACAGGATGATCTGAGATATTTCCCTTAAAAATCTTTCCCAGAATGAGACAACATGACAACATGTGCTTAGTACACAGTGCAAATGTGGACCCGATCTGTGTAATGTGCCGTCTCATTGCTTCTGCTCTAACGAGTTGTTTGTTCTGGCCTGTCCCTTTCAAAAATTTTGGCCTGGCAAAAAGCAACAAAAAGCCGGATTTTGACCAATGCACTCGTTTTTTTTGAGATGGTGAAAATACATGGAAAAATCCAAGCCAGAGTGGGCCGTTTCGTTTACCTTATAATCACAAGTGACCTCATTGAAAAAAATCAATTCTCAACAACCTCACCCACCAAAGCCGAATGGATGAACCTCGCAAAAACACCACCTTTTCCGCAATGGTTTGCGTTGGCGAATTTGAGTGCCCCTCAACCCGCCACGAACTGGACAAAAAAATCAGCAATTGGGAAAGTTCGGGCGGCAAAAGCAATCCATGTACACGGCTGCACTCAAAACCTAAGGGAAGGTTTGCGGAAAATACGCACTTGCACACTGTGGGTGGTCCACTTGGCAAATTCTTTCATGTGAATCGAATGTTTCGGTTGAAATGCTGAAATAGACTGGATTGGATTTTTCATTTCATTTCTCATCAGTAGATGGACTGCGGTGTCTACTGGCAAGCACGGTACACCCCAGCGTATTGATTCATGTTTGTATACAATGCTAATGCTGACTGAGCATCATATTCGCACAAAAGCAATTGCCCTCCTTTCTTTCGTGGTAAACATCTCTTTAAAAACATAAAAATAAACACGCCACACACAATGTGCTCGCTATCGATAGTCGCTATATATCCATATCTAATGACTGTTTGAAGCCAACGTTGTAGCTTGAAAGAATTTGCTTCACAAGTCGCGGCACGCCAATCAATTGGATTTTTGAAGGCACCGTGGCCATAATCACCATCGGTCTCATCCGGCCGCAGCACTCGATTCCGACTGCCACCCGCGGTCTTGATACGGACCGGTTCTTTGGAAAGTTTTTGAGATGCTGGTTGAGAATCGTTCTCCAGGGTCAGGTCCAGCGGCAACATGGCACCCAGCTAACGGATCATAATGGTCTTAGTCTTGGCTGTATCAAGTATCAAGTTGATTGTACGAACTTCGCTAGCAGCCAATACCTACCCCAGATCCACCGCAGAAAATGGACCTGGACTTCTGAAACATCAGGTGCATCACATCTTTGAAGAAAAAAATATCCTGTGTGCCTTGTCATACTTTGATGCCCCTTGATAACCACCATGCATAAATAATATGAAAATTTAAAAAGATATTGTTCACATTGATTCCTTGACAACCAAAAGAAATATACAAGGGGTGTTTTTTGATTCTATCGTTGCACTCACCTAAACTCCAACTGGATGACCATTCACCCTGGAAACAAACCAATGGTTTGATGCAATATCCTCTATCACCGCACCACATACCAATTCTGAGGAGGATTCATTCAGCTGCCACCAGTGTAAATACCTGGCAGCATGCCCTCTACAATCATGGATTGTGGCTTCCCCGTCATTGTGGCATGAGTGTGTACCAGGAGATTCACGAATTCCTCCAACATTACAACGCCTTAGCCTATGTTTGTCTAACCATTCATCATTTCACTAGCTATAGCATGAATTCGAAGTATCACATGCTTGCTCATACGAAACATGAGTTAGGCTTGCTCTTAGATCTTCCAAATGTCCAATGGGTTCCTAATCCGGTCTTGTTCTCATTTGTCCTTGGGGGAGATGAATGAGGATGTAATTAGAAAATTTTCAAGATTAAGCAGGCGTGTGGACAGCCGCTTGACAAGTAAGCGGACTCTGCAGCTTTACCTTACGAAATGTAAAGCAGTTCACCGTCGTTTTGTGAAGTCCATTCCATCTCCAAAATAACCCACCCAATTCGAGTAATGAGGATTTAGAGGTGTTAAGGCGATATTTTCTTTAATGCAATGGTTCCTTATACTATATAAATGCACCAAAGGGATTCTTTTTGGGGAGTGCTCGCCCGCACGTGCGCCTCACCGTGTGGCGGCAAGGAAGCTCCTCATGGATATGGGACCATGTGGACCATTGTAACAACTGGATGAAAGTTTGGGGGCACTTTTCATACACAAAACAGCTCATTTACACCTTATCATATTGAACTGACAGTCTTCCCAAAATCTATTAGTTTTCGAGACTCCCAAAAGATCCATGTCTTGAAACCCACAAACTGGTCTTAGAAAGTGGAATTCTATTCAGATTCACTGAATGCCAAATGGATGAATACCCGTTCCGAAGGGGTTGAAATGGCAATCTCTTGAAAGCCGCTATGTCCTACTTAAATATTTGAATTTGGCCAATCCCGCACTTGCAAAAGGTGTTGTCTCCAAAACATTAGCCAGCCCTAGTCAGTGTTTACTCCCGCATTGACATCTGTTCAGGGCGTCTCATTCCAAAGTGACACCATGTGACACAATTTTCTTCGCCCGGCGCTAAGGCGTCGGCCTGCTCAGCCGATGGATCAGGGCCATTTCTTCCACCGTTCGCCTTTGTGTGCCGCATGGGCGGAGGAGGGCTGGAGTTTCATTCCGATGGGATCTCTACGATTTGGATCTTTGCAACTTGCAGTGACCTTGGTACCAAATTGAACCGCCTTAAAAAGTGGCTCGTAGGTTTCCCAATGTTGATGGAAGAAATCCTGTGTGGAAAAATGGAGAGGTTTCTTCCATATCAGCTATAGTTCAGGATTTCTTCCATCAACAGTAAGATCAAATTTTGTTCACTGCTAACAAACCTGAATGCGGCTGTTCTTTTTTCATCTTTTTTCAGTCATAACCCAGTCATAGATGAGCATGGAATGCCATGAACATCAACTCGAGACATGGACGTTGTGATTACACCGAATGAATAGCATCATTTTAAGGCAGCCCCACGTTGAAGCTCCGTCAGGTTCCAGACATTGGTCCTATGATACGAGATTATGATACTGTTGATGGAAGAAATCCGGTACAAATTGATATGGATGATATGCCAATTGGACTCATGTGTCACAAACGGTGCTAGATTTTTCCATCCACATGATGTTGTAATTTGGACAGTAGGTAAATAAAATAGGCCTGACCTTCTAAAACGGCAGAGGAACCATTTTTTCCCCTGCACCAGGCACCAAAATCTGGGGTTCCCACTCCCACTGTTTTTTTTGAAGGACATCGTCCTTGCCAAATCGAAAAAGCGCATGCTTGGCAGGGAGTAAACTGGAAAGTATGAACAACAGTCTCAAGTTAGTCCAAACCATACCTAGGTCATTTTGACTTGCTTTCAATTCAAGCCCACATTTAAGGTCATGTTGAGGCAATTCCCCATATTCAACATCTGCTTGCTTTCCACAGGAGCCCGCCGCTCGCATTCCAACACGTCTCCAAATTGATCCAAAGCATTTTGAAATTGTTCTCCAAAAACGGTGAGAAACACAAGAAACCTGGTTATATTGGAGCCCAATGGATGCCCCCTCAAAGCTACGCCAGCCAGAAATAAAGGTTAACTGTTTATGGTATCATAGATGGTTACTCGCCCCATTTTCCCCTTACAAGGTTAATTCTATACAGCCTTTATTTCTGGTTGGGGTAGCTTTCAGAGGTAGCTACGATCCCCCAAACTGGTAGCAAGATTCTTTCACATGAACCTACAGCAGCTTCCGATCTTGATTCCTCAGGTGGAAGTCACAAACAGCTCCAAACTTGTTTGGAGTCAACAGCAAATTTTAGTGTGTCTCAAATTTGGGTGCCCCCCTATCTTTCCCTGGCAAATACCACCAAAATGGTGGATTTTTCCAGCTACAGTATCTTAGTTGAGGCCTTGGGTTTTTAGATGCCCGAGATAGTAAACCACCAACTCGATCAATATCTTCACTCTAATTGAAAACCATGAAATCATTAGGCAATTCGGCATATCAAGCATAAACCTTGACGAGCAATTTGAATGATGAAATATCAAACATAAATAATAAATGATATATAAATTATAAATCGCGTGAATAAATACAGAATAATGGTAGCGCAAAACCCGTCCTCAGTGACATCTCGGCCATCCTGAATGACATGGGATGACCGGGAAAAGCATGGTCTTTACCAGGAAAGATGTGGAGTTAGCCAGCTATAACAGTCACCATGCAAAGTCGAAAAGTCTAGTGACTTTTCAATGGGTGAAGCACCAGCATACATCATTCGGGTCACCTTCAACAAGAAACACAAACATCACATGTGGAGCTGGGTAAAAAAAAATCGAACCCTTCCTTTTATGCTGTATTCGGCTGCCCCTAAATCCAGTTGATTCCATCGCAAATCATCCAATCTTACAGTAATATGTTCTCCATCTGTAAGGCTCAGGAAGTTTAGGGGTATATTTCGATGGATCCAACCGTTGGTCATTCGATGCCGGTTCACCAAACCTGCACCATTCATGCGTTCACCAAACATGCGACTCGCGTTTCACCAATTCATCAATCCCAACCGCGAACCCCTGGAAAGATTCGCGATACCGCAAAAAGGACATCATCACTAGCGGCAACATTGGAAAGTGTTTTGGCGAGTGGCTTGGCCCACACACACACACACACCAAATATAACACCCCTGCGGTAACCTAACATAGCAAAAGAAAATCCACTATTGTGATGGCATTTACCAGAAAAGATGGGGATAGATGGGGGCTTTTTATGGCTACGTGAGCTTACCGGAGGGGAGGTTGTTTATCTTCTGTTCCAGTGCGTTTTTTTTTTGGGTGGATCCAAACAAATTGCTTCATTGAAGGTTTTGTTGTGAAGGCAACCATACGAGATGCTTTTGAGTCATTCATTGTTTGAAGTGTCCCACTCTATCCTCATCATCCTGATCAACGAGGTGCTCCGTGACCAGCCTTGGGAGGAAGGTGGCTGGGGGGTCGCCAGGATCCCCTTGAATATTTGTCCAAAGAACTGAAGTCCAAGACTGAAGTCCAACGGAACTTTTTAAAAAATATTGAATTCGGGCAACCAACATTGAATTGGCATCATTGACAACCAATAACCCATAATTTAGTAGTAGGGGGGGTTGGAAAACCAGGTAAACACAGGCTGCTCTAGAACCAGAACCTGTCTCCACAACCAGAAATATGATGTGGCAAAAATCATCACAGTCTATAGCATGGGCTTCTTTAATACGGAATTTAGAATGAAAATTGCCAGGCGGGTGTGATAGTAACTGTTTCAAATTCCAGGGGGAGTGACATAGTAATGGATAGCACTTGACTTGCAATAGTACTGGTAGTAATAAGAGTAATAGTAATAGTCACAGTGATAAAACCAAAGGCCAGGCCATATAATCTTCAGCCTCTTGTGAACACCACAAATTTCTTTACATGAACCATTGCATGATACATCATGTCTTTACTAGAAGCATTACGTGACTTTGATGGGAGACGTCAGGCCCAAACAGAACCCATGGGTTTAAGAGGCTAATGTTTGAACAAACATATGTGCGTACATAAAGAGATATTGAACACATAAAATTACCTTCGACATTTGTTGGCATATTTTTCCATACCTAAGGACCTTCAAATCATCTGCTGGCCGAGGTACACCCCGGCCTCGGCCCCAATTGGGCCTGCCATGGCCCGGTAGAAGGCCTCCTGGCAAGGGAAAATGTGAGGGTGTTCTTTTTGAGTTTGGAATGGAACTTCGTCAAACAAATGGGACGTCATTTTTGCGTGGAGCCAACAAGAGGCAGCCGCCCCCTTCCCCAAAGAAACGCCTCTTCCTCCAATTCAGCATATGCACGTTGGCCTCGTCCCCAAAAGAAACATCTCATGACATGGCAACTGTATCCTCCTGTGGATTCAGGTGTGCACTGGCGCTCCCCCATTTTAGAGTTGTAAATTCTGGGGGTAGAAGTCACCCCCTCAATACATCAAAACAACCTCTATAGAATTGAGGTGCACATGTTTTTTGACATTATTTTCTCTATAGAATAGCGGCACTTTGGGCACCTTCTTTTAAAAACACGCCCCTATAGAATACTTGGGTACTAGTTTCATATCTGTGACCCAAAACCACGATGAGACATACTTTCATGACTTCGGGCGCGGGGGGTAGTGCTCTGCATTAAGGGGAACATGAGGAACCTTTTTGAGGGAACCTGTTCGACTCAAGCTCTCCTCGTGTTTGATTTCACCCGTCTCCCATCTTCAAAGGCAAACTCGGGTGTCTCACATTGAATGTTTTTGTTTTCTTTGCCATATAAAAACATTGACCTTGACAAAAGATTTCAAAGCAACAAAGGTGGTTTCTCTATAAAATGGTTTTCGTTTCAGATTCAGATCTTGACATAATCATACATTCTCTATAGAATTGTGAGGCCAAGTCTTTTCTATAGAATGCCTACCATAGATGTTTTCTATAAAATCCCGGCCCACAGGTCAAAAAAAGTAAAATGGTAGAGCACACCTTATCGCATCCAAGAAATCACCAAAAAATTCTATTAAAAAAAACTGTTTTATATGAGGTACGTTCCAGCATTTTTATGAAGGAAACTGGCAAGGGGATGCAACTGCGTCACCCTTTCTGAGGTTCCTCACATTGCTCCAAATCGAGGCTGACCTACCAGTCGTACCGCACACGGCGGTGCGCCGAAGTTTCAAAAATAGGAAGCCTATAGAAAAGGTTGGTGGTTTCTCTGTCTCTCTTTCTTTGGGATTAATTACATGTTCCACATGGGCTGAGGCTGGAGTGCTGCCTACCTACCTATCTATCCATCTATCTGTCCATCTGTCTACCCACCTACCGTATCTACTTATCTGTCTAAAAACACCGGTGACCAGGTGTGACAGCAACGCAGCGTTTGGGCCTTTCTTCCGATGCGACGCAGGTGCTGGTTGTCCTGACATTTGATGGTAAAAGGTCGCCACACACCACATTCTCTGAAGACAGCTACCCTTTTGATTTCAGTACATGTTTTGAAGAAGGTGAGGAAGGATTTGCAGCAATCTATCGTTCTCATACTACAAGTATCTTAACATACATTACCATCACTAACTCTATGAACCCTGCCGTGTGGTATAGTAGTCCTACAAGTATCCAGCACTTTTGCATCAACATCACTGTAAAAAGACTTTTGACCTTCATCTAAAACCGCCTTATTCAAATCAAACATGTTCTATCATGTTGAAGCACTATATGTGTTTATAGCATGATCTGGGTGTGTGCATCTGTGACTCTAGGCGCAGGATTCTGGAGAAACCATACTGAGCAGCATATTGAAAACCGATCACCACAAACAGTCACTTACACAATAGAATCCCTGTTGAAACATGTTTAAACGGTTGATGCTTCTTGTTGGAATTGCATGTTGATTGCTGTTGGACACTTCTAGATGGCACGGCTTTTTTATGCTTTCAATCAAAACTGCAAAGCATGGGGCCACCCGACCACCCACCCCAATCACAACAACAACAACAACAACAACAACAACAACAACAA
>OMLO01005148.1_pt1 | contig 10959 bp, 9 predicted proteins | sample 1674811 | NCBI WGS metagenome assembly OMLO01 (sample SAMN06265003, study PRJEB25207) | coral metagenome | isolation source: Coral host | place: Mexico:La Bocana,Puerto Morelos, Mexico | collected 2008-11-13 | reverse complement strand
ACCGACCGACCAAGCGAGTGAATTCGCGCTCGCTCACTAAACTCCTATTTCGCATTCTGCAAAATAGTCGTAAAAAAGAGAAATAAAACCACTCCACCCTCCGCATCAATGATGAACTCGCGCTAAAACCACAACGCGGCTGATATTTTTTTCCATAATTGAAATGGGAGAAGGGATGGCCTTAATTCTTCAGTTCAAAAAAATTGAGAAAGACTGTAACTCGTTCTGAACATTAAAAGCCAGCTTTTAATTTCAAGTAAGAACACCAAAAATTAGCCTGGAAGTTCTAATACTCATAAATACGCAAAATTTAGTGAGTTCATTTTGATGTTTTGCAGGAGACCTCTGAGGACTTAAACCGTACGTGCAAAGCAATTGTACTGCTCACTAAACCTTTTGTTTATCGGCGTTCTCGCTTCAATTGTTTCCATGGTTTGCCCAAGCTCACTAAAAAGCCTCTAAGGAGAAACTTAATGGGCGTGGATCTTTAATTGGGGATTAATGGCACTTGCAATCAACTCATTAAAACCCCTTCAACTTCAGAGTGAGGCCCGGTCTATATTTCTACAGTTAGACCTACCGTCCACACTAATCCGTCACGAAAACGGAGCTTTTCGAAAATGTTCTTCAAACCTGAGAAATTTGAAAACGCCGGCTTTGCGTTTCAGTATGGACGGAAAACATTTTGAAAACGGAGCTTTTCAAAAGCACGATAATCACGTGATTTCCCTGCCCGAGTCTTCCTCGGACACAAATCCAAAATGGCCGCTGATTGTTGCGTTTTGAAAATGATTTCTCCGGCGTAGTGTGCACAGAGAAAATACTTGATTCGTTTTTTTCAGAGAGGACACACCGTTTTTAAATGTCTTCGTTCTTAGTGTGCACGGGGCTTTACAACAGGAGGTACAAACTCAAACCAATAAGCACAACATTTCTCACTCACTTTGCACATTGACGCTAATGGTAACGGACTCTTGACCAGCGCTGTTGTTGGCCAGACATGTATAATATCCAGCGTCTTTTAACTCAATTGCATTGATAACTAGATGTCCCTGGCTACTAACAGCGATTCTTCTGTTGGCAATCATTTTGTTTTGTCCCTGATACCACGTGATCTGTGCCCTCGGTGTGCCAGTTGCTGTGCATTGGACTGTGATAGTCTCACCAGCATTAGCAGTCACTTCCTTCTGGTCTACAAACACTGACGGTGGTACTGTTGAGCGAGAATTTTTTTTAAAAGAATACATTTTTCATGTGTGGTTACAGATAAAGGAAGAGGGAGGCTTCTCTTAAAAACTAAGGAGAATCTTACAAAATGAAATAATTTGTTTATCCCATGAGGGTCATGGGCTCCTGGTTTACCCCCACCTCCACCACCCACCACTGTTTGGTTGCCCCCCCCCCTCCCCCTTTCCTGCGTTTTGTTAGTAGTCTAGCATTAAAGATTTCTCTTGAAAGACATCTGGCGACATTGAGAACATAACTGAAATGCAACTCCACGTGAAGAAATACTTGACTGAGAAAATTCCCAGAGAACTTTCACAAACAGTTTTTAATAACAGATCTGTAGTCCTTGTAAGTACGTACAATTAAACCTCCAGTTGATCTACATCTAAATCTATTTTAATACTGACTAACTCTTCTCAAGGACCAGTTTTTCAAATTACCAACATTTTCCAAGTCCACTATATTTGGAACCTCTTGTAAGCGACCAGCTCGCGCGATTGGGCGATTAACCAACACAAAAGTATTAAAGGACTTTTCTGAGGTCAAGGTCTAGAGTTTTTGACGCTTGTTATGTACATCACAAGCGATATAGAAGAGCTCTCAAAAATCCAATCCCTATCAGCTCTTGTTCAGCTCCCCCTAACATGCCTTAGTGTTTAGACAACACTAAAAATTCAGTAGCTCGTATAGTGTGATCGTCCGGGTGAGGGTAGTTCTGAAAATAACTGTTGTTTTGACCACCTGAGTAAGTTAAAGTATTAAGTATAAATCTACTAGTCGTTCAAAAGTTTATCTAAATCCTCTTCACGGACACTTGGAAAACGTCGAGAAGCGCACGCCAGTCTGTTATCAAGCGTACCATGCTACGCTACTCACTGTCTAGAACAGAATTGAGAGCGAGTAGCGTAGTCAATCAAAGAAAACATTTGTACAACATTGTGCAGTAGATGATCCTACAAATTCTTACAATTAACACTTAAGAAAAGTAAGGCAATAAGTGAGGAGAATTTATTGATTGGTATCTAGTTACCAGTGTAAAGTAGCGTGACTGTGGCCTGGTTCTGTCCTGCAATGTTCCACACAGCACACTCATACTCTCCAGCATCCAACAGTTGCGCATTTCTAATAACTAGTACACCATCATTGTTTGCGGTGATCCTTTCACTCGACTCCAGTTGAAGACCGTCTTTATACCACATCAGGGATGGAAATGGAAACCCACTCAACTGACATTTGATGGACACATTGTTTCCGGTTTGGTAGGTCATGGTGGGGGGATTGATTGTTGCAGATGGCTGTTCTGGGAAAAGAAAAAAAAAACAAGACAAGCTGGAGGCTCGAAAACTACTATCAGCAAAAATACCCCGATTACCAATTCAATTTAGTCAGCTTGGAGAGTTCTAACAACTGCACACCTCTCCAGTTTGAACACTACTACAACGCCTCCTTTTTTGGGGCAGATACATTTTACCCTTCTGGCAAATCTAACATGTGCCTCTGGATGAGAGAGGCACCTGTTTAGGGAAGTAGACATTAAACAACTACGGTAGCCAATTGTTCACACCTCGACACAAACTTGTTCAGACTCTTCTTCAAGGCAGATATACTTTTTGTCAACTAATACAACTTTATCAAATAATATCTACTTTAGTATTTTGCTTGCCGCCAGTGCAGAACAATCAATTTTTAGAACCTAACAGCTTTAATATACCAAACCTCTATATTGGAAAAGTTGGTCTAAACATCTCCATATTAGAAGGAGATTCCTTATTCACTAACCAAAGACAAGCACATCTATGGCCAACACATGTTCTCCTTGTTTGCTTGTAGCAATGCACTCATATCTTCCACCATCCTTCCTGCTACGAATATGAAGCAACAGGGAATTGTTTGCCAGTGGAGTCAGTTCTTTGTCCTCCTTTAGCCACACAACCTTAAAGGGAATGTCACTGTCTGGTACACAGTTAAGAAGAACAGCGTCTCCAGTAACCATTGTCAAGTTTGTGTATTCCTGATCAATGTCAACTGAGCGTGGAACTAAAAAGAAGTTTAAATATTCCAGTTCAGTATTGTGACAGCTGGTGGGCTGGTCTGACAATGTATGATTTATTAATAGTTCAAATTGAAGAACTGTAGAATTTCACACAACTCTTTAGCATACTATTTATGTCTTTAAACATGTAGAATGGGTTATGTAGCTTATACGCCTTTGTTCAGAGTTGCCAAGTACTGTTAAGTTATTTATTGTCAAGTGAACATTATGTAGATCAAATTTAATTTTTCCTTTGTACATGTACATGTAAAACCTCCAATAGACCATAAGAGCCTTGTTGTTGTCTCACATTAGCAAAGCAGCAAAACCTGCTGACAGGGCTAGAGAAACAAAAATGTTGTGTTAAAAAACTGTAAGTTGAAGATGCCCAGTGACCCAACTCATATCAACGTAATCTATCAAGCGACTTTCTCCAAGTGGTGAACCTTCAGTGCAACCTTCATCTATAACATACTTTGCATATGAATTCCTGGTCTCTAAAAAACAGTGACTTATCAACACTGGCCACGGAGATTCTTACCATTGACAATGATTGTAGTTATAGCAGTGGCTGTCCCTCCAACATTACTGGCAAAACATGAGTATGGACCTTGATCCCTGTTGGTGACTGAAGGGATAATGTGAGTGACATTAGTTGTTCCTATACGCGTCATGACAGGTCCAAGAGCTCTCCTGTCCATGATCCACTGTACCTGAGCTGGTGCCCCTGTCTCCACTGTACACCAAAGAGCTACCCTAGAGCCAGATAAGACCTCCACGGTAGCTGGAGCTGTGACTGTGGGAGATTCTAAAGGAGGGGAATGGGGTGATAACAATTAGACAAACTACAGGTGAAATTTATGTTATTCAACTGGCAGGTGAATATTGGAGAAATTATTTTACTGGCTCAGTTCTTTTTTTCACAGCTTTAGGGACAGAGCCACAGGCTAGGTCCATAAAGGTGCAAAAAAAGAACAAAAGACCGATCAAAAAAGCTAGTTCAATAAAGTACATATTATTTAGCGACTTCCATTTTTGAATTTTCTGAATTCTGTTTCTCTATGGACTATTTTCAGTATAAAGTGCTCAAATGAAAGGTAAGCACAAAACTAAAATTGTCCTCCAAGCATTAACATAAAAATATTTCAACCGAGAAAAAAATTGTTTAGTGCAATGAATTGAAAATTTTAAAGCAATTCACTGAAATTAATTTGTGAGCTGTCTGTCCGAATGCTTACGGAACCAATCAGAATCCTCCTTTCCACCGTGGAGCAGCTCAACCATATAATAATTTAATATAACAAACCTGGCAACACTGCACTAAGAGCAGTTTGACTCATTCTGTAGAAAACATTGTAATCCTCATCTACACCAACTACACGCACATAAAATAGTCCTCTGGGTGGTTCAAAATTGAGCCAATCAAATGCAAACTTGTCAGTGCTGCGAGGCCTGAATGGTACTTCTCCAATCAAGTGGCCCTGTAAGTCCAGAAGCTGCACTCTTTCAGGTGCACCAGGAGGTTGAAGGCCATGTATTTTGATGAGGACAAAGTTCCTAAAACCTCCAGGTGGAAAATTACAAAAAAATACAATTAATTATTTAATATACTTTATTTTCACAACTTTTTCATACGGTAATGAAATCCGAAAAAATTGTTTTTGGACATCTACATCTATTACTAATACTTAATGTTAAGACTTGTGATAGTTCATGGCAATTATTGTTTCATGAGTATTTGCAAATGAATTCTTTTTTGTTAAACTTGTTGCATAGTTTTTAACATGATGAATTTGCCATAAATATATAAATTATGTGATTTAATTGTCACACTTTATAATTTTCTCTTTTAATTTGTCCACCTTTTGATTTGCTATTAGTTTTTGAGTCATTACTAACTAAACTTAAACTAATTAAAGGCATTTGTTTTAAACTACATGTATAATCCTTAGATTTTAGTTTCAAGTAGTCACTTAATTGTGATATCTAATTATGTCACGTACATGTAGAAATTTAAACGGTTACGGTAGTTAGTGTCTTTTCATAAACCCTTCATAGAGCTTGTTGGCATTAGTTCTCCATGAATACCCATGATATATGGTACTTTTCCTTTCTAAAATTTATGCCACTTTGCTCAATCTAAGCCCCACCACCGACATAAGATTCATATGACTGTTTAAAAATACACCAGGGTAGCAACTTTTGCCTACTAACCAGCAACTGGTCTCAGCATAGCTTCATCCTGGGTTTTGATTGGACCCAGTCCAAAACTGCTAGTAAAGGACATTGAGCTAAAACCAGTAACTCTAAGAGTGTGACTTCCATTACTGCTCATCATCAACCTCCATACACCTGGCTTAGGTTTCTTTACAGAGACTATTTTGGCTCCTTTTAGATTCAATAACTTTTCAAGTCCGTTTTGCTCTGTGAAAAGACTCCCTAATAGAAAGAAAATAAAAAGGCAGAATATCAGCAAATGACATTCGCCTGACCTGGGAGGCAACCAAAACCTCTGGACCATATGCAACATAATGAAAGTAAACAGCAACACTTGTATAGCTGTACAGGCAGTATGAGACTGAGTACAAATAAGATCTCTAAATTTTACAATTTACAACTCATCCAGAAAATGTTTCCAGAGCCATTGCTCTGGTCTGAAAGGGCAAAATGACACAATGGCACTGTGTGTAAGAGTCAATGTGGGATATGGGTGTGACTGTAAGAGTAACCCTTGCTATTATTGAGAGCTAACCACTTTAAAGCCAGTAATATTTAGGCTCAACATAGCACCATTCCGCCATTTTGGGTAATTGCCCCCCACTAGATAACAAGTCCAGCAATCAAACCAAGAAGCCATGCTGTGGTACCAAATTCTATGAACCATGATAAATTTAAAGATAAGTTAACAGGAGATAGCTTATCATCACTGTTATTTGTGCCAGTAGGTATTTAAGGATGTAACATTCTGTGCCCTAACCCTGGCTACCGTTCCCACAGTGTTCCAGTCTAGTGTCTAGTGTATATAGCTACTATAAAATTAGTAAGATGGTTCTGAGCTCAGGAAAAGATAAACAGGGAGTCAGCAATTACCATTAGGATGATAAAGCTTCAAGGACAGATTATCTCCACTTAGGGAGATGGATAATTCCTCTAAAGCATTGTCCACAGGAATATTTATAAAGGTCTTGTTTGTAGCATTTTCACTGTCCATTGAAATAAGGTTCACCCTGTTAGCTTGCACAGACAGCTCCACAAATTTCAAAACCTGGTTAACATCTTTCTTCTTCAAGTAAAACACTTGCCCGGAACTAGTGGCAGAAATCAATTCATAAGCTGTTGAAGTTGTTGATATAGTCTGATTGCCGCAGTCTCCCGTTATGACAAATAACACTTGGCTTTTCTTTCGCTGGATCAACTTTAAAACCTGACAAGATGATGAAAATAAGTTTTTGTGTGCTCAGATTAAACATTTTTAGATTTGTTGTTACCTTGTACTTTTAAGTGCCCATACCATTTTTTTTTTATTATAATTTCGAAAGTCTACTTAACTTTAAAACAGGAGTTCTCTGGAAATGATTTTTGATTTGAAATTAGATATTAAGTGTGAATTTTTCATGACTCCTTTAATTCTACATTTATTTTGTACATCCCTCCAGTTGCTTGGAAAACAAGGGTTAGCTATATGATATAGATTCAGGAACCCATTGCAGTGCCTCCTGTGTTTATTTATAATGGGTTAAAGACAACCTGCTGGCTCGCTTAGTATTAGGTAACTTAGCCCAACCTTAAATCACGTCTTTCTACATTGCAAGTCCTCTGCAAGTGCGAGTAGTGTGCTAAATTGGCAGCCAATTTGAGCATTTTTGAAATATCATGACAAATTTGAAAAAAAAATGGAGAACTTTCTTTTCTGATGTCACCGAACATTCAAGTTAGAAAAAAATATATGATATCGGGACTTAGAGGAAACTTGAGAAAGAACTGCCTGGTAAAAGGTTCTTCCATTAGAAAAATTGCAAGTGATAATAACACTGAGACTTCTAACAGAATGATTACTTAGTACTTTCTTATTAACTGAGAGTGGGGTCTTTATGACACTGATACCTTTGAGATTTTCCCATCAAGACTGAAGGTTCAAGGTTAATAAGTCACTTATTATATGGCTTTTTACTTTGTTTTTTGCAAGCCTGTAATTGGCCCGTGGGCATTACTGGAGAATAATGCCCTACAATAATCCAATCAGAGTGCACAATACATCAGCTAAAAGAACAAGCCACATAACAAACATTCTTTAAAGCATCACCTTTTGAACTTGATCAAAGTCTTTTGCATTTGCATCTGTGAAGACATATATAAAAGAACCAGGCAAGCTTATTTCCAGTGCTAGGATAATTGCATTCAAAGACATTTCTGGACAGTCCCCTCCACCCTGAACAGACAGGTCATCTAGCTGTTCCTGAAACTTCTCAGGGCTTGTCGTCACTATTGCAGGACCCACATCTGTTGATATAAAGGCCGCACTTTGAACGTCAGTGAATATACTCTTAGACCTTTCATGGTAACTTGATAAAGCAGCCTACTAAAGGATATATACATAGTTAGGAGAGTTAATCATTTTAAGCAGTGGATAGTCCAGTCCTGGTAAAATTACACACAGATTACTGGATGAAATAGTAATAATAAATAAAAATTAAATACAAATAGCCTGTGAACATGTTCCTGACTGGTGAAGAAAAAACAGGCTGGATGAATGGGTAGAAAAAGCTAGAAACTACCTAGTAAACTTAAGGCTGCAAAATGCATACCAGTGCTCTTTGCCAAGCTAAATTATTAGAAACAGAGTAAAATGTGAATTGCCATCTTCAGTGAGTAATTTATGTACATCACCAAAGTGCAAATATCCTATTGTGTTCTAGCCCTGAATATACATTGTAATGCTATAGACTCATAGAGTACTCAAGGCTCAAACCATACGTAACGCACACCTGGAGCATTCTAACCAGTATTGGCAAGTGTCCTTTGACTTACAAATCCTTAAACAATCCCAGGACATTTCGGGATATATGGTATGCATCAGGGCTGTGCTTTAGAAACGCCCGGTTGCCACAGGCGACTAACTTTTGCCTTCAGGCACCTGGAGAAACTTACTTTTTCATATGAACTTAACTACTAGGCACCCAAGATTTCATGGTTAGGAACTTTTGGGCTCCTTGTAATTTTCTCAGACCACAGCCTTGTGCATTGAGTGCCAATCCATATTTGGGCAATCCAAATTTGGGCCTAAATATACATGTATAGTTGGCTTTTTGTGCAACAATGTCACAAACTCAAAATATAACAGATATCCACTAAAGATGTTATACCCAGTATTTACTTGACCTAGTTCCAATAATGCCTGACATGTGATAGTTAATAGTCCATTTTCTCCCCAAGTAATGCCATTTGAAAAGCCCAGGGCTGAGGTGAAGCCGGGCAACCTCTTTACATTCAGCTGATTTAGATGCTCTTGTCCCGACAGTCAGCCAAGTACACTAAGGAAAATTCATGTCTTGACACCCCACTCCCTTCCCTACTGCTATTTGACCATAAAAAATGAAACAAAGCTAGTGAAAATTACCAATCTCCAGTTGCATTGCTTCAAAATCTCTCAGTTGCATTTGCTTGTGATGATGTGGAAATAAGCAAAGGGTTTGAAGGTGACAAGTGATAAGCACAAATAGCAGAGTGTGGCGCAGGAAAATCAATTAAAACATAACTGGTGCTTCAGTTTTTTTTTAATACGTTAAGCATGAAACACTGGATTACAACACTCCCTTGCTACCCTCTGCCATGTTAACAATCGGACAAAAATAATGTAGGTATTAAAGGTGTAATTTGAGCACCAAAATGACATTATCTACCACTGCCAAGTGTTTACAAGTGCTCACACTTAAGTATTGGATAAACTGAGCAATTGCCAAGAACAACAGATTTAACTCCCAGAACTATTTATATCCCAGAAGGTAAATCTACAAGATCGATTTTAATTATATTAAGTGGACTCCTTACACACTGACAAGTAGCATTGTTAATTGACTTATAGTTCAACTAAAGCAGGATCTTCGAGTCATTTGTTGGTTAAATGCTAATTGAAGTTGAATGCCACAGCAACGAGAGCTGTAAGTTGCAAACCGCACACTTCCGGGAGGATCAGTTTATGTTATCCAAAGCTGTCCTATCACACACACTGTTTCACTCAATCAACAAGCCCGTGAAAATGACCCCAAACAAAGCTAGCTAAACGTACAACATATGTGCACGGCCATCACCTTTCTCGGGATCTTTGGCAAGTTTGCACTGTTTTTACGCCATTAATCTTCTTTTTATGGGAAAAGGTAATTTAAGTTGACCATTCCATAAACAATGTAATGTGGGATATATCGTGAACATGTGCCGCAGAGATTGTTCGAATAAACGAGCTAATTTGTTTAACAGAAATGCCGCTTCGGAAAGGGTCGTTTATGAATTCGCATCTTTTGAAGTACACTTGATTATTAAATAGCGCCGGCCTGCCTTTGTTAACCTTTATGCAACGTAAACAATTGGGTAACTTACACTAAATATCTACAAACACTCTTCAAGTATGATCGATGAAGAACGAAACCTCCGATCATTTTACGATAAAACAAATCTGTGAACAACTAACTACACCGAAAATAGCTAGGATTTCTCTAAACAGCTCACCTGGGTCGTGGAAAGGAATCAACACATAGTTATATAAAGGCTTCGTTTTTCTTTCCAGCGTGGTAGCTAGAATTTTCGCCGCTCCAGCGCGCACTTGAATAAGGTCATCATACATACTCCCTGTAGTGTCAAAAACGAACACGAGAGACGCGGCACCCTCGGGAATTCCATTCGATTTCTGCGCGTTTGAAAATCCCCACTTTGGAGTAAAAACAATGTAGAAAAACCAAACGAGAGTCACATAAAGAGTCTTTAGACGAACTTCCATAATGCCCTAATTGAAACGGCGCGAAGATTGTTGCTGAAAGGATCTGTGTAAATTCTGTGCCGATCAAAAGGTTTCGAAAGCGCTGCGATAGTAGACTTGCCGTCGAGACTTCGGACCACCTAAACCAAGTAAATCTCTGAATTGTAGCCAGTTACTAACTAATCCTTGCTGTACGTATCCGCTAATGGCCCTTCCAAAATCTATGCTCAGCAGATTTTCACAGTAAAATCTTTCTTAATCAGGTGAAGATTGATCCGGAAGGTTTTGTGCAAGTGCCGTTCAGCAAAGTACGTCAAGAACAAAGCCGTCTGCAGGACGTGCATATGTACTCCAGACTCGTAAAGCACACTACAAGTCAGGGTCAGAGCCTGTAATCCTGAAATGATACTCAGTTTACTCTAAAATAAATAACTGTCATTTGATACATACTAAGAGTGCGTGGTATGACCTCTCTGATGACTGAAGTTGTTTTCACACGCACGCCGGAAATGCCCCATGCTCCTGTTATCATGCGTACGATAGGAAGGCTGCCAATTTTAAAATTTGCAAAGTTAATTCCAAATTGACCGAGAAAAACCGTATGATTAACACTTTTTTTCAAAGTTTCCTTTGATACCATTGGCTTAGGATTTGGAAATGCCCCATGCTCCTGTTATCATGCGTACGATAGGAAGGCTGCCAATTTTAAAATTTGCAAAGTTAATTCCAA
>OMLO01005147.1_pt1 | contig 10959 bp, 5 predicted proteins | sample 1674811 | NCBI WGS metagenome assembly OMLO01 (sample SAMN06265003, study PRJEB25207) | coral metagenome | isolation source: Coral host | place: Mexico:La Bocana,Puerto Morelos, Mexico | collected 2008-11-13 | reverse complement strand
ATCCTCTGTTCTCAAACACCCCATCCTCAGTCTTACATTGTCTGTTGTCCTGTTGACAGGCAGTCAATAACTAATGATATCTCACCTCGCCTCATCTTCAGCTTCATAACTCTCGTCCGGATTACTTCCTGGAAAGACAAAAACACGAAAAGACTCTAAGGATCATAAAAAATACGACGCCTACAATTTACCAAACAGTACTTTAAGACGCCCAGCACAGTCTCTTGCTCATATAGGGATTCTCGGACACTAAGAGGAAAGTAAAATTTAGTGTCTGCTCAGCCTCTAAAACAGGGGGGGGGGGGGATGTACGCTGAAAAGGCCCGATATGAGGTAGGAGTTAAAGAGTCCCAGCTGCTGTACCTTCCCCCCCTTCCCACAGTACCTTGAGCACTCCACCAAAGGAACTGGTTCCGAACCGAACAACTTAAGCTACAAGTTTACAAGATATCGAAGCATTACCTGCAGGTCGAATACTTTGGATGGCTACCAGACTACCTTCTCTTTCACGCGGCTTCGGAGGAGTAAATATCTGTCAACAAAGAGTACCAGTACAGACAGAGTAAAGACATGTAGGAAGTCCCGACACAAGCCTCTTTACAAGCACAGTTTAGGCTCGTCACGCAATCTAAAGAAACTTTTTGTGACAATCACTGTGCGTGGAATAGCGTTACGTGACACTCACCTCTACCGGTGTATTTCGTGACTGTCGTGACAATGACTCGTCTGTTTCCGGAAGTTCAAAAACCTTAGAAGAAAAAGAAACACAAGATTGTCATATTCGGGAGAAAGAAAGGTCGCTACTAAAAAATTCCCATAGAATGTTCGAAGAATCTGCAGTTAAATTGCTGCTTGACACGAAATAAATCAACGAGAGGGAGAAGGTAAAAACAAAAGCAAAGGAGGTCAAAGTACTTTTAGGTACTTTTTTTCAGGCTCGAGGCTTTTTTCCTCTTCCTTCGGTTTTCCTGGATCAAGGCAGTTTCGACTTCAGGGTGCTTCCTCGAGGATTAATTAAGGATGTTTAAAGTGGTTCTCCACTGTTCTACTACAAACCGGTTACGATCCGCTTTTAAAAATAACGGCATCCTTTCTACGTCGCTATTAGCATTAGTATTATCTGATTTCTTACCTCGGGACTAGCAATCAACAGTTCAACCAAGCGAGTCTGGTGAGGCATATCCACAAGTGACGACAAAGTGGACGCCGCTTCATTTTCGCTGCAGAGAAACAAAGCAGTGTAGATTGTCAAAATAACAGACAAACAACGCAAAGTTTCAAGTTTCCACGACAATTCGCCGGTGTCTATTTATAAGTCGATAACACACCCCTCTTCCTTCTCCTCCATGTCCCCCCCCCCAACTTCTACCCCAACATCAAATTTATCAAAAACCCTTATGAAAAAATATTACCCCAGGGATTATTAATATAATTGTAGTAGTATATTTTACCTGGGTCTCAGTAGTGTCGGACCAAACACAATCGCCAGATTACTTCCAGGCATAGCATTAAACTCGTCGTGTTCCGAGACTCGCCTCAAGTGCATAATCACACGCGCCGCCGTCACTCGGTTTGCTGTCGGAAGCTGCATCACAATTTCCCGAAGTTTGCCGATAAGGTTGTCGTATTCTTCTCGGATCTCTTCGTTTTCGGAAGCATCCTTGCAAGTCGTGGAGTTGTCAATAAGAGCGAAGCTTTCCTGTAGGGAAGTAGTCAAGGCAATCAGTTTTGAAAGTTTTCCAGAATAAAAAAAAACAGACATCACGGCTCTTACCCTGGCTATTCTGATAAATTCCGGATACAACTTGACAGTAAGAAGCGATTCCGGCAGCTGAAAACAACCAACAGATTGTTAGAGAAATTTCCTTGCGTGTTACTAGGACAAGCTCCTGAAGCGTGAGTGAGCCGCGCGCTAGGCCCTTTCACGGTTCTCGTTAAATCACGCTCCCCGCGTGTTTTTAACGAGAACCCCAAGACTCAACTCAGCAACATCAATGGGGGTAAGGAAAAGATAGATTATGCTTCTCACCTGCCTAAGGTACAATTTAAGAACAGCAGCAATGACATGGGGTGGTGTGTCCGACAAATCTGCTTGATATTCACCATTTTCAAATGACTGCGGAAGATAAAAACAAACGTTGCTTCACTAAAACAATCTAACAAGGAGATGCACGTGCAGTAATTTTCTCTACACCTTTTTCCAATCCTGCAATTTTTGTTACAAACTTTTTGATCAAAATAAAAACTCTCCTTATTTATTATCACACATTTCTTTTGGTTTAAGTGTGAGTATTTGGTGGTAAATCAAGCCGACGATATCAAATAGTTAATCACCATCTTTACATTATATATTATTTATATTCTATTTTCCTCGCTTTGGGGGAGCGTTGCGTGACATCCCCCAAAAACGGCTACAAAGGACACTAGCTTACATGAAGCCCTTATCACTTCTTTATGTCACGTTTTCGAGTATTCGATCAATATATGTTTCAAATATTACCTGACATAGTTTTTCCACCCTGGATTTGACTCCAGACACTCGGTAGATTCCCTGAAAAATAACAACAGAACATTCTCAATTGATAATGAGGGTTGAAAATCGTCAAAGCAAAAAAAAAAGAAAAGGTAAACACAAAGGAAGGACTGTCGAGTATGGAAACTTACTTTGACGTCAAGTCCTGCGAAGAAAAGAAACAATTATGAGTAACCAAAAACCATCCATTACTTTAAAATATGCAACTACTTAGTTCTACACAACTTGAGGTTTTTAAGACTTTTAACTCAATTTTTCTTATAAGATGAGACAAAGTTGCCAGAATCTTGAAGATAATCTCAAAATGTTCTTGAATTCGGCAGACAACCTGCGCTAATCGCTGATGTTTATAGTAGTAATGGTACCGTTCGTCCTTGGTCTCTGTTTCTGTTTGGTTATGTTTTATGAAAATATTTTGATTGTGTCACATACTTATATACTACAATACAATAAGCATTTCTTGAAAACAAAAATGTTGCACCCCCCCCCCCCCAACTGACAGGTGTAATATGACACCACTACCTCCCTATAATGGGCTACAACGGCTTCTTTCCTCTGTCCCCAAGGTAGCACTTGTCGAGAGGTACGACTGAATATTGAAATGTCTGAAAAGTTCTCTTGTCCGGGATTGCTCTATATACAACGTACAAGGGACAATTTTTATCCATATCAACACACCCTCAGGTAGGTAAGGTCTGCATACGAGCCAAGTGGCTCATCAGTGCCGGAAGCTTATCCCGGTTTCTGTAGCATGAAGCGACTAGGAGTATCTCCATTTCCCATGGGATGCTAGTCCATCGCAGGGTTAGCCCCCAGCATTCAATTCACTGGCACCCATTTATACACCTAGGAGGAGAGAGGCACTGCGAGAGTCAAGCGTCTTGCCCAAGAACACAACACAATGTCCCCAGCCAGGGCTCGAACCTGGACCTCTCGATCCGGAGTCGAGCGCACTAACCATGAGGTTACCGTGCCTCCCATAAAAACACACCCTCAAGTTTAATTGTACCTCGTGTATCAATTTGGTCAATACAAGATGAGATGATGTGGGGAATGTTCTCCTCTTCAGTGTTCGAGTCTTGAAGATGTCGATAAAAATCCACTCCAAACGTTGTCATACGCCGCTGTGCCTTCTGAAAATACAAAGAATTAACAACGATTAACACTGTTTATTTTCAATTAATAACAACTGGGAAAAGGGAACCCCGACTATTTGCTGTCAGGAGAGGAGCGACGGCTCCTTTCCCGAATAGTGGCTGGTGGTAATAGCCTGCAAATTACTCTAAAATTTTCAATCAACATGAAACATCGAATCTTCAGGTATATCATGATGTTGTCAAGCATTACTAACAGCTGCAGTACAAACATAGTTGTTTGTTAAAATATCCTTCTTTTGCTCGTCACGCAATGCTTCTTCTTCAAGTAACGCCTTCCTTGAGAAGAAATAGTACGTGACCACCCCAATTGACGCCTGTTTATTTCGTCACGCAATGCCTGTCACACTGACATCAACTGAGTGACACTGTTATTACTTTACCGGCAAACAACCAAATAATCTCAAATTCCCTTACATTGTATGTTCCACACTTGATATTTAGCCGTCCTAGGCACTTCTTGTGACATGTCAGACCACAGACTTCGCATTCCGCTCCGTTGAAGTACACGTAACTATCACATTCTCGACACTTGGAAGCGGAGCGCAGTTTCTTCAACGTGTGCGTCTGCGCTGATGATGACAAGCGGGTGTTCTGGAAGGGGCCGGCTGACGGTTGATTCTTGGGAGGGCGCTTTCTTCTGGAGGCTGTGTTAACGGGACCTTGGATAAATACAAAGAGAAACTAGGTAAGCGTCAGAAGAGGAAGTGAGAGCAGGGGGATGGGAGAAAAGGATGGAATGAAAAGGTCATAATAAGGACAGGGATGAAAAAGAAGCAAAAAAGGCCTTGCATGATGTAGCGTAGTATAGCATAACACTGCATAGTTCAGTCTACAATAGCGTAGCAAATCCTAATTGTAGCACAGCATTGCATAGCGTAGCGTAGCATAACAAAACAAGGAAATGTAAAGCAAAGAAAAGAGAAGATATAAAGAGTAAGTAAAGGAAAGAAAATGAAAGAAAAGATCGGAAAAAGGGAAGGAATGGAGCTTTGTTTCTTTTGCCATTAATACTTGGAGAATAGAATTTTTTCACGGTTGTGGATGTTTTTGTTTGGCAGAGAAACAAACCAAGTCAGTCTTCGAGGTAGATAAGTAAAGAGTGTTGTGTTTTACGGTAAACGTAAATAAAATCATAGATAAGTGTAAACAGTGAAATCTCCTCACCATTCCTACTCCTCCCATCATATTTGTTTTCTCCGTCATCAGATGACACTAACTCAAGGGACTGTGTCCGCTGGATATTCGCTCGTTTACGGGATGACGTGGGACTGTTCGAGGGTGAGCCCGGGAGAGATCGACTTGTTGTGCTCTCAGCATCACTGTGATGTTCCTTAAGGTGGCTCCACGCATTGATGGGTTGTTGCGAGCTGTTTGTACTCTGTGAACTGTGTAACTGAAGACTCTTATGACGACGGGAGTTAAATGGTGACATTTTAACATTTTCGTCCAAGCCGGCGTTAGTTTGACCGTGTCGTGTGTCAAATATGGAGTTATGACGCGTAGGGGTCTGCTGTCCTTTGTCAGAGCTGGAATGATAAACAAACTGACTCAATACATTTTGATGGGATTCTTTTCATTAAAAATCTCAATGCAATCAATCAACAATAGCGTCCATCCGGCGCGAAGATATGCTCGGATATTACTTGTTCTGAGAAGCGGACAGTTTTCCGAGAGCGTAGCTCGAGGAAAACTGCGAGCTTTGAGGAACATATGTCCATAGTTAAATATCCGGCTATACTTGCGCGCTAAATGGAGGTTACTGTGTTTGTATCCTTCAAATCTTTTCCGCAACAGGTGCAGTTTTGAAAATTGGGGATTATCACTCGGATGTAGTCAGTCACGTGACGCGCTTACACCAATCGCGCGCGCGAAAAGCTTTGATGGATTATGATGGCTCATATACCATGATGGCTAAATAAATAAATTTTTCAGTCTTTGAAAGCGAAAATCGTCTTCAATAGTACACCCAAAGAACCCAACGTTTACCCCTCAATACGTTTTACAAGCACTTTCACTACTTGGCGTTTCTTGACAGGAACTTACAATAATTATAATTTAATTCATTGCGTATTAATAATACTTACACTCCCACAGTGTAAGGTTCAAAATAAAACACTTGCTCAACAGCTTTGGGCGAGTTGGCTTGCTGAAGACGAACGAATTCAGCAAACTGGTTTCCAGGCTCGTAATTCCTGCTGCTCTCCGCGAGAGTCTGGAACTGAACTGGGGAGGGTGATGCAAGGGCGTTCATCATTTGGAAATAGTTACACGTGACCTGACAAGAGAATAAACCAAGGTGCTGAGTTATGACACTCCGAGTTAGTTTGGTCACGTACAAAATCACATTCAAATTGAAGGAAACCTAAACAAATAGCAGTTTACTAAGATAAATAAACACCAAAGAGATAATAATAAACCATCAAGGGACACAGGTGATCGAAGATGGAAAAGATTAACACGGATTGCAAGCAAAAAAAATTTCGGTTTAAGTTTTCAAGACGCGCAAACCGTGAGGTCGCTCCCTAGAAAACTGAAAAAACAGCTGTTACATCTAACAACTACATAAGCCAATTATTATGCTTTATTTTACAGGTCCAGAACTTCCTTAAGATCTTTCCAAGGAAAAAGTTGTAAACTCTTTGTCAGTCATTAAGACATGTTAAAAAATCTATTACAAAAGCTTGCTCGCCACTACACTGGAGGAACAGTGGTAAAGTAACCACTTGGGCCAAGTTATATTTTGCCATGAAGGCGTTTCTCATCAACAAATAAGGACACCATAATAGAAGCTAATAGAAAGGTGTCACGTGGTTAGCTCATTCAAATGGATTGCACAAGGTTGGTTTTAAAACCTACCGCCTTCATGGTCTGATCACACTGGTAAACAAGCTGCCGTAATTCCACAAGGATGTGTGATTTGGTAGCCTCCAATTCCTTCTGCCTGGCGTTGGCCTCCATCACGGTGGTCTTGTAGTACTCCTCAGCCTCGTCAGCTTTTCTGAGATCACCTTCTTTCTTCTTGCTCCCACCTTCCTAAAAAGCAATTTCACTGATTTCACTGCAGTGTCGAAAAGTAATTGGTTTTGCACTACTGCGCTACACGATTAGCTTGAAAAACTCGGGTCACTTTTTCAGGAAACCAGGGTTTTGAATACAACACCAACTGACAAATCCACTGGACTGCAATATTATCAAAACAAAGGCAAACAAATCAAAACAGAAAAACAAATTTAATTACAAACCTTATCCAGTTCCTGTTGTTTTTGGATATACAAAGCTTTTGCCTTCTTAAGGTTGGCCATCGCTTCATTCTTTCAATACAACGATAAGAATCAGTTACATCAGTATGCTTAGCACAAAAACAGGAAAACAAAACATGATTTATTGTCTAATCACTCTGTTGTATTGATAACTAGTCTTTCTTTGTTTTAGTTTCACTGCAAATTTACAAAACAAAACTCGGATTTTTAGTAAAACAAAATTACCAGAACGAAGTGATAAAAAATGGATATGCCGTCGAGTGACAACTCTTAACGTACAAACTAATTAAGTGACCACTTCTTAGCATAATTACATGACCTGTATAACAACGAACCTATATACCAACATACAGCTATCTTACATTACAGTTTACCACTAAAGTTTCTCCGATTCTAATAGGTTTAAATTGATCATGTGACGCGATAGTGTCCATATGCAGAGAGACGCCGAAAATACCCGGATGGATAGTAGTTCTTTTTTTATAGAAAATAAAGATCTGAAATTGTATTAATAAAGTGAGTTTTTGTCTGTTTTATATTTTTGTCTTTTTTTCAAATTTTCTATTTGGCTTTCACAGGCTCCATCTAAAAAATGATTTTTGAACTGGTGAACAATCAAGATAATAGAGTATGAATGTCTTGGAACTATCGGTCTGATAGTTGCCCTTGGAAATCTTGGACAAAATAAATGGAACATCTGGACCACCCCTCGCCCCATTTCCATGAGGCCAAAATGACGCGTTTTTGCTTCTTCGCGCCTTCGTCATTGCTTTGGGGGGGGGGGGTAAATTGTTTCTTTTTATTCTGTACAAGATTTGTAGCATACCTTCACTCAAAGCTCTCCTTCTACGGCAAATATTTGTTTGAAGAACATCAAATTTCCGCGGGGAAAATATCTGCCAATAGTTTCTCGAGAGAAACACTCTCTTGTTGAAAAAAACATTGTGAAAAAATCTGGTGACAATCTCTTACCACTTTCTTAAGGGCTTTAGCCCATGCTTCCTTCAGATCTTTTCTTTTTTTCTCATGCTGGTTTCTTCTTGATGTTAAAGGCTACAAGAAAAGAGAAAAGAAACATTCAGTTGTGTCATATATCTAGTCAGCTGGTTCATCTAGTGTGATGGTTGACTTTAACAATCTGATTTTGGCCATTTCAAGAGTCAGTTGGAAAGTGTACAAAAATTAATAAACACAAACTGTACACTTGACTCTGAAAATAACTTAACTCCAACATAACTCACCAACAACAGTTTTTTTCTAAACTTTTTTCACCAGGTGCCCAGGTGAGGTAAGTCCTAAATTGAACTGCTGTTGGTAAACTGGCATTTCAACAACCTGATCAAATTTCTCTCAAGAGTCAAGTAAAAAGTGTACCATCAATAGACAATAAAGTTTTCATATTCTCAGTATTGAAATGGAAGTAGCTTGCAATGGAGGCTCATGCGGGGAATTACGATTAAAAAGACTTAAAAACTATTTGCATTTGAAAAGACTCCTTGCATTAGCCTCAGTTGCAAGCTAGTTCCAGTCTAATCCCGGAAATATGAATACTGTCTATTAACAAACACCTTTCACTTAAAAGGTTACAGCTTAACCTTAACCCTAACCCTAATGTCACAGCTTGCGCATCTTGAAAGTTCATCATAGGTTTATTATTTGTAATCATGTTTATCTTCATGGTCCTAAACAATCCTTGTTCCTTTATGGTTTATTAGTTCCTCTTTAAAAAGTCTTTTCCTACCTAAGTAAACTTGTATTTTCAGCTTTCCTTCAATTAAAAGGTAATTTTGTATATGGCCAAAATAACTCTTCATAACTTAAATGAGCTCCTCTAACTATGAAGATGAATTCTACTCAGGATTTCAAAATGTCAGTCACCAACAGGAGTTCTATTCCAAACTATCTTCACCCAGAGGATCACATGACCAATGACAATAAGTAAACTACGGGTAAAGGAAAACAAATCCATGCATTCCTAGAATACCATAGATAAATTTGATAAAAAAAACCACAAAGTTACAGACCTCCATAAACCTGCTTGACATGAGGGATGCATAAGTTTTGTTGGCATTCTCAGCATAGTCAATATCCTGAACAAGGAAAGATACAGGATGGTTGATAAGTCTTGTTTTTAATAGTACTGTCTTCTTGTGTGGAGAATAATATCATTATTTGCGCATCCAAAAACTCACACAGTATTTAGCTAGCTACAATCCTGGCCAAAAGTCCTTGGGACACTCGACAAAATGCCAACTGGTAATGCATTATTGTGCAGAGGGAAGTCACTAAAGTATTTAATTTGCTGAATCCACCCCCCCCCCCAAAAAAAAAAAAAAAAAAAAAAAATGTGGAAATAGTGGGGCTACTTTGGATGAATCAACATGAACATTGTGTTGGGGGTGGGAAGGGAAAAGTGGGAAGGGAAAAGTGGGGAGGGAGAAGTGGACAGAAAGACCATATGTTGGCTGTAATGCAAAGTGTCCCAAGCCTTTTGACCAGGATTGTAGTTCCATGTTTACTTATTCATTTTCCAACTGAAGTAAATAAAATCACCACTGCATTTTACCTGTTCTAAGGCTGTTACAAAAATTGACTGAAATGGCAGGTAATTCTGAAAAAGACAAGTAAGATTACAAATCTGTATAACTTCGTCAGAAAAGTACAGAGCTTTAATGTTACTTATGGGATACCTTTTCCAAGTAATGATCAGAATACAGTACCAGCGAACCATTTTGCACATATGAAATACAAGAACTCTTTATGTAAACCCCTTGAATCCCATCACAGAAAGCAGGGGTTCCAACACCATTTCCAGCAGGAAGGCAAGTTCACAGGCAGGCAAAACATTTTGAACTAAACTTCTTACAAGAATAACTTTCATCGAGATGGTCAAACCAAGCAGGTGAACCCTCAATTTGCCCAGCCCTTAATAACGCCCTGCAGAAAGGTGGGAGGAGAGAGAAGGGGAAAACTGACCTGTGCACTCTCCATCCACTAGGGTCTAATAGATAGAGCGGTTCCTAAAATATCCATAGCCACCCCAAGGAAGGCTAACAGAATTTCCAAGGGGGGGGGAGGGGTTTAAAAGCACAATCTCTCAAAGAAAAGTATGATGCTAAACTGGAATTTCCAGAGGGGGGGGGGGATTCAAGCTAAAAGACTTTCCATGGGAGGTATGATTATTTTCTGGAACTGCACATTATACTGGACAGGTATAATTTTGAACTTAACACTATATCTAGAGCATGGGGTATAACACTCCTGTTTTGACATAATCAAATGCTGCATTGCCTTTTGAAAACATCTTTGCTCTACTGAATTTGAACTGTAACACAGCTCTAAAGGATTCATGCTCAATGCATTTTAGAATAGTCAAAGGCATTGCTACCAGTAATATAGAAGACTATAGGAATGTAGAGAGGGGAAAATATCATTTTTGTCCAATAATTTATAATTAGAAGCATAATACCTCCATCCGAGCATAATTTTGAGCTTAATAACTTTCATGGGCGAAGACAAAAAGTATAATACATGACTTTGCAAGCATGCTCCATTAGACCCTACTGAACACATCTCTGGCAGTTAGTAACACAGTTACAGTAACATAAAGTGATAATGCCATGGTTCAGTATTAACCAATACAAAAACAAGTATGGACCTGAGAAAGGATTAAGACATGACAACAAATCTCACCTCTTCAGTGACCGCTGCTCTTGTTGTTTGAGCAAGTTTTGCAAGTTTGGTTGTGTATTCCAACTCTGTAAGGCAAACATTACATGGCATTAGTTCATATGGACTAACAACACTCACTAGTCTCTACACTTATCATGATAAAATAAATAATATTATTTGGTAAATTAACATCACCTAAATGTGCTCTTTTATCAACATAAGTTTCTATGTCTTTCGAGTATTTGGCCCAAATCTTAGTTCTCTGTTGAAATAAAATAAAATATTCAAGGCATTAACATTTGGTTGCACATGAGTTGACCACACTGCAAACACTGGC
>OMLO01005146.1_pt1 | contig 10960 bp, 9 predicted proteins | sample 1674811 | NCBI WGS metagenome assembly OMLO01 (sample SAMN06265003, study PRJEB25207) | coral metagenome | isolation source: Coral host | place: Mexico:La Bocana,Puerto Morelos, Mexico | collected 2008-11-13 | reverse complement strand
TGTAGAAGACGGCTTCCTTAAATGAAGAATATCACTTCCCCTTAGGCAGTAAGTTACAGATCGCAGGGTGAAAAGATCTTTTAAATACTGCGGGTACTCTTGCAAATGCAGGCATTTAAATATAATGATGAGCATGCTGTGAATCCGCCTGTCACTGAGGGTTACACTACCTATCTGCTGCAGAAGTTCATCGTAATTGGAGTCTCTGTCATCTAAGATAGCCCTAAGTATTCTTTTATTTAGCGCCTCTAGCTTGTCACGATTTCGAGCGTTACAGAAATGCTATACGGGCCCGCAGTAAAAGAAGTGCGGTAGTACAAAAGCTTTATAAAGGCGTAGCAGTGTACCTGCCGGAAAGTTAGTTAATTGAAAACAAAACGTAAGCAATGGTACCGTAAGTAAACAAAACTTCCTTATAAATCATTCTTTTAAGCAGTAGCCGAGACGTACGTCTACTACAATGAAATGGCGTGACGTGGAACGCGTCACTATTTTTGCTAGCTAGCGCAGCGGATGTAGACCAAAATTTAAATCGTTCAGAAGTAATATGTGCATAATTCTAAATGTTGCGTAAAGTTCAGATGCAGGACTTGATTTCTGATGTAGTTGTATTATTCCGCTTTTGTACTTTCAGGATGTGGTGGCCAAATGACTGGTGACGGTGAGAATTTTATGTCACCGAATTATCCCAAATCGTACCCAGTCGATAGCGAGTGTATTTGGACTATAGTTACAGCTCCTGGGGACACTATTGAACTGAAATTTCACGATTTCCATTTAGAAAATACCGGCACTTGTCGTTTTGACTTTGTGGAAATCCGGCAAGGCGGCACTCGCTATTCCCCACTCATTGGCAAATTTTGCGCAAGTACAATCATTTCACCCATCAACTCAACCGGAAACTCACTCTTCATTAGGCTCGTGTCCGATGGAACAGTCAGTGAAAAAGGTTTTCGCGCTACGTGGAGAAGGATATCGCACAAAACGCCAACAACTCCAACTATCCGGGTTTCCACCACACCAACGCCAGCTAAAGGTAAGCAACGCTGCTAGTCCTGAAGTGACCATACCCACTGATGGTCAGATTAAATTGAGACTCTCGTTTTTTTTTTCAGAAACCCAGAGCCTCACTGTTGAATTGAATCAAGCTAAGCACTGTTTTGTTTCTTACAAATGTTAAAGATAAAAAAGCAGAGGGAAAGTCTGTCTCGCCCGCAATCGTGACAAGGACTATCGGTAGTTTTCTAGCTCTAACTACTACCTCTTTTACTTCTTTACATCCTCAGAGTGTGGAGGTGTCTTAAATGAAGAAAATGGGGAAATTTCTAGCCCAGGCTACCCAAACCCGTATCCATTAAACAAGCAATGTACCTGGGTCATTTTAGCAAAAGATGGCAAAACGATCGAATTAACCTTCCGAGCATTTGAACTGGAGAGGCACTCTAACTGCCGGTATGACTATTTGGAAGTGCATGATGGCGATGGACCACAAATGCCTTTGCTTGGGAAATTCTGTGGTGACACAGTTCCTGCTCCAGTCAAATCTTCGCAAAACGCCATATACATAAAGTTTTACTCCGATGGACTTACTCCTAAGAGCGGATTTGCACTAAAATGGCAGACCTTTGAACGTCAATCCCCCCTACCTGGGCCTCCTCCTTCGCCCGATGGAAACAAAGGTATTTTTCTATTCGATTATGTACAGTACTCTCAAAAGTTCTGCGAGCTCGAGGTTGCTTTAGGTACTAGTATTGTGGTAGAGACTGGATTCTGCGCGCGTTCTGGCTGATTACCATGAAAGTTACGTTGCGCAGATAAAGGAAGCAGTGTTTTACATTTCACCCGCCGTCAGCGTCTATAAGAAAACCTAAACCAAGTGTTTCCATGATACACAAGTATTTAACCATTATTCCAGGAGCGTGCATTGGATATAACATGGTAGATACCCAACGTGGTACGTAGCGCCAAGTTGGCTCTAATCATCTCATATACAACAAGCGCGAGCGGAGTAATTGTCTAATTAATTAAAAACGCCCCAAAAAAATAGAAAGCTAAAATAAAACAAAAGTAAAAACGCCCCCCAAAATTACTCGGCTTGTCACGTTAAATAAATTGCAGCAGTTCACGGCTTCTTATTCTACGTGCAATTTTGTTTTCTATTTTTTACAGCTTGCGGTGGCACATTTACCACGATGTCTGGTGTTATGCAGAGTTCTCGTTATCCAGAGAACTATCCTGTAGACTTGTTATGTCAGTGGGTTATCCAACTACCACCACAGTACCGAATACGCCTGGAATTCATGGACTTTGAATTGGAAGCAAGCACGAGTTGTCAATACGATTTTGTACTTGTAATGGACGGCTCACCGTCCTCCCCAACCGCTCTTGGGAAATTTTGTGGCAACTCAAGTAAGAGCGTTGTGGACTCTAGGACAAATGTAATGACTGTTCTGTTTAAGTCGGATGAGACAAAGACCAAGAGAGGATTTCAAGCGTACTGGTATGCTCAGCCGGCCATCATTAACGTTACGCCATCTCCTATAACGCCCAAAGTTCCATCGACCGAAATTAACGGAACAGGTGAGTACCAAAACGACAACAAGTTCTTGCCCAATTTTTTAACTGATATAGTTTACTCACAAAATTGAAATAGCTCTTATCTCGCTGAGTATTCCTTTATTTTTCTTTTTTGAAAGTTTTCTTGACCAGTTAACATCTATTCTATAACAGTTAACGTCTTAACTTAACTTTTGATTTCTTCGTCAGAACGTGTACTGTTCTTTAATTTTGCGTACATTATGGTACGGATCAAGCCGTAATACAGTCTCTTTGTTTAAAACGTCCAGTGTAAGCATGCAGCGAAGACGTATCGTTAATTTTCTACTCTGCCTTGCCTGATCTAGAGTGACAATTCCATGTAATTGTTGAATTTCGTGTTTTATTAAGAAATGAACAGAAAATCAGCGTAAAATGAAAATGCCTTAGTGTAAGCTTACTGAGAAATTTCATCTTCCAGCTTATGACTATTCTTAAATGTTTAGACTGCGGAGGAAAACGGATGCGTCCAAGTGGTGATATCTTTTCACCCTCGTACTCCATTTCATCGTCGGTGCCAGTTGATTGCGTATGGATTTTGTCGGTGTACGATGGAGACAAAATTGCAATTGGTTTCAATGAGTTTGATTTGGCCGTCGATGTAGGCTGTGCTTCTGAGTATGTGGAATTGAGGGACGGGGAATCGGACGACTCCCCTCTACTGGGACGGTACTGCGAATCTGCACCAATGGTGGTATTCGGTTCTACGGACAAGATGTGGGTGCACTATTATTCGATTGGGACGGGAAGAAAAGGTTTTGAAGCTACCTGGACCACAATGAGGCAGACAATGAAGGTTAAAAAATCTAACAGTCCGGGAGTGAGCGATGTGAAGCAAACGGAATCTCTTCCTCATCCACCAAGTAAGTTACACTTTATCGTAACGGTTATCAATGTCTTTTTTATCTTCATTATATCATATCAGAAAACTGTCTTGTGAACAAAGAAAATTTTCAAACTTCACTCATAGTTCCATCCTCAATTGCACTCGCATTCATACGATTACCTATACAAATTGATTTATTTCTTTTATCTCAAGAAAAATGCGTGGAGCCCCTAGGTTTTGAGAATGGCGAAATCAAAGATGGCGAACTGACGGCCTCTTCTGCGTGGATGGGTGTTAGCACGTTTGGTCCTCAGCAAGCCAGACTTCACAACAAAAAATGGCCACAAGGCTGGAGTGCTGACCTGACTGATAAACAACCATGGCTTAAAGTATCGTTACAGTCGGACTATGTGATTACTGGCATCGCTACCCAAGGTTATGGCAATCCAGTCTTTCGTGAATGGATTGAAAGCTATGACTTAGTCTGGCTGGACACTAAGGCCGGTGAAGTCTTTTATCACGAGGATGGCAAAGTCAAGGTTGGAGTCTTCAGTATTTTCGTTTCACTTTTAACCCTTTCTAATTTTGCAAGACCGCGTTTTAATTTAAAAGGACAGTAAAACGTCTTACAGACTGAAATAAATTATTTTGACAAAAATTTAATTACATAAAAAAAAACTTCCCTCTGAGAGTATTTGTGTAATTTACTAGGTTTTCGATGGTAACAGCGATCATGATACTGTTGTTCGTCATGTGCTAAAGGAGCCCTTTATAACTAAAGAAGTCACTGTCCGGCCCAGAATGTGGAAGGGCAGCGTTGGCCTTCGAATGGAGTTGTATGGTTGTAAACTTGGTAAGTTTTCATTATGTTATAGCTCTGGCGACTCTGTACATGCCTATGAAGGAGTGTGTTACCTTGTGAAAAGGACAGTCTTATTATTTGCTTTTCTATTGTAAATGTATTCTGCTGATCACATTACATCATTGTGACGTAATTAATCGAGTTTCTTATTCATTTCAAATTACTTCGAGAGTAGCACTTTCTTTCGCTACGTCGTCACGGGTTGCCAAACAGACCGTAAGAATAGAAAGGTTAACATTTGTTCTGTTAATTTTCCTCTACAAAATTCCAAGATAACGCCGCTAAGATTTGCTGAAACTTATTGCTACAGTAGGGTCACTTCCACGAGGTAATAGTAGAGGTTAATGTTAAGAAATTTCTGTATTCAGATGATTGTCAAGAACCACTTGGACTAGAAAATCGAAATATTAAAGATGAACAACTGACCGCATCTTCCGCTTGGGGCGATAATCCAGAAAAGTTCGGTGCTCACAGGGGCAGGCTCAATTTGGATCGCTGGCCTCAGGGTTGGACAGCCAGTGTAGAAGACAGTTCTCCGTGGTTTCAAGTTCATCTGAACGACCCTATTATTGTAACGAGAGTAGCTACGCAAGGGTACGGAGGGCCTGCGGGAATTGGTCAGTGGGTGGAGAAGTACCAGTTGTCTTGGGAAAACGAGGAGGGAGCTTGGCGCAACTATTCGCATCCTCATCGTATAAGCAGTTCAGCGGTGCACTGGAAAAACAAGGTGATTTGATTTGTGTAAACATCTACAAAATCTGTGCCATCCGAATATATGCTTTTTTAGATAATATGCACGAGAAGCTTAAGAGCAATGCGAGAGCTAAGATTCATATGCAATCTACAGCTGATCTCTTAAGTGACCATAAATCAATTGGCGCATCGCTACAACCGAAGAACGGGATGTTTTTCAACGGCGGTAAGTAAGCAAAAAGCACCCTTTTAGTGTGTTGATGAAGTCAAATTCTATTCTATGCTAGTAACGATAGTCATTAATCATGTTTTCTCGATTTGTGTTGTCTTTGTCAATGTTTTGTGGGACTAGAAGAACTTGTCACTGGTTCCTGCGTTTTTGTGTAGGCTGCCAAAGTATACTTAAATGAGTTAGAACAAAACTTGTATTAGACAGGTTTTAAGTTCTTGAAATATAATTTAATCTTTACCTTATTTTGCAGGTATTTCATGGAAATAGAGACAAGACGACAGTGGTATCGCACACTTTGCAGAATACCATAAAGTCGAGCAAAATCCGTTTCTGGCCTCTGGTCAAACACAACTTTGTTTCCTTGCGGACGGAATTGTATGGCTGTATGGGAGGTAAGAAAAATTTAGTTTTATTCCCAAAAATATAGTGTCAAATCCTATTCTGAAATGGTTGATGATCTTGAGATAAAGGTATAAACGATGCCTCGCTGTACCTCCGTATAACCTCCTAGGGTACAAGTCGCGTGTCGAATACTTATCATCTTATGCACTCAAAGATCGTTTAAAGGTGTTCGAGTAGGTCTAAATTCAGATGATCACCATGATAAGTATCCTTCCTACTCTTTGTATCTCATTGTGCAGCAATATTGCAATAAAGTGATACTATTTAGCCCTCTTCTCTTGATTTAATTTCCCTCAATATGCAGCTGCATTCATCTTGTGGCTTAGAAATGTATTGTCTAAACGTTGTTTGCTGGTGTTCTTTCTTAAAGAATCATCAAAAACCGTAACTGAATGCACTACAATTGGTCATAGCATGAGTGGGGAATCAAATCCACCCAGCAAAAAGGATTGCCAATGGCATGTCACTTCATCTAAGGAGGACGGCACAATAACACTAAAGTTCACGGCTTTTGACTTTTCAAAAAGCGAATCTACCTGTGGCAAAGACTACGTTGAAATCAGGAACGGCCTTACTAAACATGCTCCCGTAATAGGAAAATACTGTGGAAGCAAAATGCCTGTTCCAGTACAATCTTCCGGAAATGGTCTCTGGGTTCGTTACGTGGTATCGGGTGAGATTAAAACTAAAGTTGGCATGACATACCATGATGGTCCTAAAGCCCCTGTTCAAGGAGAGAAAGGTATATTAGTTTTCCTGTTTGCATGATTCCTAAACTGTAATCTACCAAGGGTTACAATGTTGCATGATGCTGCATTGTTCTCGAGAAGAACTGAACGAACCCGAGATTGAGCCTGTCGCGGATCCGAAAAAGGTGCCTTGTTCACTATTAAAAAAACCAACATTGATTCATATTGTGCTGTTTATTCTCAGACCAACTTACAGTTTCTTTTGCTCTAACCTGTTAAATGGCTTTTGATGTCTCAAAGCTACAGTTGGTGTCATTTTTAATGTTTTTATCTTTATTTCATTTTTTGAACAGAAACTGTGCCCCTCATTTTTATCAATCAGTGTAAGTGAATTGCGTTGTTTGAAAATTTTCTGCTCCATTTCTAGAATGTGGAACTCGAAAACATTCAACTTCACCCAGCCAACCGGACGGAAGTGCTCCCAAACAATGGCCTGGACAATGGCCCTGGCAAGTAGCCCTTCTCCTTATGGGGCAATCTGTTCAACAGTGTGGTGGGGCTCTTATTGCCCCTCGGTGGGTCCTCACAGCAGCTCACTGCTTCAAAAGGTAATATACATGGTATAAGTCACTTTTATTTTCTTAAAAGCGAAAACATCATTATGCGCAGTGAAACCTGTAGTAACAGTTTTAATTCAATCATCATCATCATTAATGATCATAATAATTTACAATGATAGCAGAAATTCCAAGGAAAACTTAGAGTACGTATAATCTTGACACTTGTTTTATTTCTTTTTTTTCGCGTGTATGTGTGCATGTGTGCAATAGGGTTAATGCCCATTTAGCACTGGGTACATATTGGCCATTTTAAGGGCTAACGATTAAATTACCACACTTCAGGCGTTGCTAACTGAATATTATCACTACATTTGACATCTCGTCTATACGTTGCTGCTATAACTCGCATATGTGGACAAGGCTAAGTAAAGTATCGATTGCTTAGAAATACTTAAAAAGTACTTCGCAGTAATACAGGACTATAAATCCGTATAACACATTCAGTATGACCATACTGCTCATTTCAAATGGCTACGTCGCACCTCCTTACTCCGTGCTCATTTCTCGTACTAGTAAGACGGGTAAAATTCCCTACTTGCATTTGCAGGTTCAAGCAGCCTCTTCAATGGGTCATACGTGCCGGAGAGTTTGATCTCATGCGAAAGGAAACTTCTGAGCAAAACATACGAGCTGAAGCAATATATGTTCATTCTTCTTACATATCTGCCACAAACGAGAATGACATTGCCTTGCTTTACCTCGAAAAGCCAGCACAGGTGAACGACACAGTTGACATGATTTGCCTTCCTGATGAAGGAGACGTTCAGCCTGGAAGCTTGTGTGCTTCTGCAGGGTGGGGATTTACACCAAATCTGCATCATACTTCTTCCCCATTAAGATCACAGGTGGTGCCCGTTGTATCCCGGCAGGAATGTAATAGATTCAGTTCCTACGGCGGTCTGGTCAAAGAAGGAATGATTTGCGCGGGGTTTGAGAAAGGCGGCGAAGGTAGCTGTTACGGAGATGGTGGAAGTCCTCTCATGTGCCAAATATCGCAAGGAAAGTGGGTTGTTGGCGGGATTAATAGCTGGGGGCAAGGCTGCGGACTCCCTGGCAAGTATAGCGTGTACACTTTCACAGAGAAGTACCGAGACTGGATTAATCGACACTTGCAAGCAAACTGATCGTCAGTTGTGGAAATGGACGCTGGAGCAATATTTTATTCAACTCAGTCCGGCATGGGTATATAAATAGTCCAACGTGAAACTAGCCCCGGTTGACTTGCCGTTTCGTTTGCTTGATGCTAGGAACTGCTCATCTTGCTCAGTTTCCCGGCTTAGACACCTCAGTTGGTAAACCTCGACGTTACACTTATGTTTGACGATCATTCTTGAGACATTGTAAAAGGAAATGTTAAAGTTACTTTCAGTTTATTATAACCAAACCAGACATTTGGTGTTTTTTGATATGCGAATAGACAATACGCTGCCTAGTCCGAGTGCATAACAACAATAAGTGGAGATGCGTATCTTATTTTGTTGCGCTTTTACCGGTCAAGGAATCTTTTATTTTACTAACCGGACTAAATGATATCATATCAAATGTCAGTCCTAACAGAAACGAAATCAAACAGGTCATTTTTGTGTGTGTGCTGATGTTACTGATCAAAATCTGATCAAGGTCTATAGCACTTTAAATCATGTATTTACCTGCTAGTACTTAACTTAAATGTAGTCTCGCTCTCGATAAGACTGTTGACGTGCTTCCGGTGATGTTATGAATAAGGCGCCTTCAAGCCCGTTTCAAGTCTGGTCGTTTACGTTAGCAGGTAGTTACGACGGATAAAATTCTCTTTGCTGGCAAACACTTCTCTTTGTGAGGAATATGTGGTTTCCTGAATGGTCGTTTCCCTGTCTACCCTACACCACGGTTTATTCCCACACACCATGTTTTATTCTCATACTAAACGAGTGAATGGGATGTATCGGGGTTTTTTTTATAATAACGTTGCCGGATTGCTCGTCACGTGTTTACAACCCACATCTTAACGTGATCGACAAGGAACGATTGTCGTCAACATTGGAATCTATTCCTGATCTAGCATTCAGCCGAAGAGGCAGATTCAAGAGATTTATTTTGTTGAAAAGACTGCGCCGGCGTTATCTCCTTAATGTATTTTGACTATTTTTGTGTCAGTAAGTGCAGATTTTTTTTATCATCCAATACAATCTTCTATAATTTTTCAAGCTATCAATAATATATATTGTTTTGAAGCGGACGTAACTGGACACAGATATTTAGCGTGCCAACCAGCCAAGAGAGTTGTATACCGTATTATAGAAATAGAAATAGATGTTCTTACTATAATACCAGTAACAGTTAGTGGTTTAGTGGAGAACTGTAATTTCTTTAACACAGTGAAGCAAATTATTGCTCTCGCCGTGAACAGTTAAAAAAAGTGCTTGCTGCAAAAAACTGCGACCGGAATGTGCTTGAGATTGTAGATGTTGCAACGTCAATAAAATATATTAATCGTGTGTCTCGCGATGTTAAATCACGGCACGGTTCCCACGGTCAGGTAAACGTCCAGATGAATAATTTTCCTTCTACACTGGGTATAATTCCGAACATTTTCGTCTAGGTCAAGAAATTTCAAAATTCTGTTTCAGCAAAAGGTCAATGAAATCAGAGAAATATTGGGCCCATCTTAAATTCTCTCAAGCGGAAATGGTAATTGATTTTTTGGCGCCTTTTGTCAGCGATTTAAGTTTAATTAACAGATTACCTATAGCACAGGAAACCTAAAATACTGAACTGAGGAAATGATGTGAAAGGAAAGTGTTTTGGCCTCTCTCGGTCCTAGTGAAATTGGTAAGTTCTGTTAGGTAATGTATAGGCACCCCGATAAAGATCGCGGCGTTTTGATCGTGTGCGTTTGATATGTCATTGTTGACCGGCAATTGGTGGATTTCGATCACATCTTGATGACCAGTCACCTAATGAATTTTTTTGTAATCATATCATCATTCTACAAGAATCTGCGTGTTCTTCGACATGCTGTCTTCTTCTCGAATCCAAACGTTTGATTCTCAGTGGTTTGATCATCTTCAGCTCGTTATTCCGTTCTCTGCAGCATCGAATGAAAATTTTGTTTTGCCGGATATGCGATAGGGCTCATAAACTGAATGAGACGCACGTGTCTTGGAAGCTCTGATCTTTTAAACGAGCGTTGTTCAATACGAGCCAATTCAAATCAAGGCAACGCAAACCGACGATTCATCATCATCACGCGTAAGTAAAGTACATGGTTGGTGTGGTAACGCCTATCCTTTTTAATCCTATGAATTGCTAAGTTTTAATAACTCCAACGAAAATAATCTCACAATTAATTAGCGAGATAAAATCGTTGTCAATCGATACTGGTATGGCATTTATTCTGCAATTATATTGAGTCTTTGCGGTTTGACCCTTGCGTTCATTTGGTGGGAAAAAACGTGAATTCCTTTTATTCATAGTATCTTGTTAATCGCATTAAGAGTGAGCCAACGAAAGTGAACATGCTTTAGGTTTATAATACAGTATACTTCTAGATATTTGAGACTGGTATTGTAGTGGGACAGTATAGGGGACCAGGACAGCACTTTGGATGCATAAGGTACACTCATCCTTTTTTTTAAAACCGCACCATGTATTCGACTACATTTATTTGCAGATGTTTTATTCCTAGCATGAAGTTCGATAATGGAAAGTCTTGATTTCATAACAAATAAAGGCATTCACTGCCAGCACCTTAATAGCTTGAGCTTTTTAACATAAAGCCACGATAATTAGTAGGCGGAGGGTGAAGCAATACAGGTCAGGCTTAGTATTTCAAATATCCTTCTAATAATAACATGACTTATTCTATTTTCTTCATACAAGAGACTATAGTCTCTTGGTTCTTAATAAGGATTCCTATCATTAGGAGCGAATTTCTCTCCCTTGCGAGAAATACACCAAAAGGACGGGAAATAAATTAGAACTAGAATTTTTTGGTGTCTCGAGAGGATTATATTTCCTAAGTTTCGGCTTTACATTTAGCCACTTTTCAATGTCAACAAA
>OMLO01005145.1_pt1 | contig 10961 bp, 4 predicted proteins | sample 1674811 | NCBI WGS metagenome assembly OMLO01 (sample SAMN06265003, study PRJEB25207) | coral metagenome | isolation source: Coral host | place: Mexico:La Bocana,Puerto Morelos, Mexico | collected 2008-11-13 | reverse complement strand
TCCTGTTCCAGGCCAGCTGACAAAACCTGTTTTTTCCTTGTGCTTTAGACTTTTTCCTTTTTCACAAAATTTTTAGAAAATTCAACAATATGTTCTAAGTGTTTTATTTTGGTGGAACTAAAGCTACTATAATTTGGTTCCTTCATCGTCTACACTATATTTTATAATCAATCCGTGCGAAAAAAAAACACTTTAAGCTCCAAACGCTTAAAGTGTGTAGATTGATTACAATTGCTTTTACTGGTGAAATTAATGCAGTCGATCAAGGCAAAACCACCTGTGTTCAGTGTTGACGAAGTGAAGGCCCACATCGGCGTTTTGAAGGTTTGAATAATAAAATGCAGTCCATTTAGATGAATTCCGTTTGTATTTAATTAACTTTTGCTTCGAATTCGTTTAATTTCCGCTTTTATTTTGATATGGCATGCTGCGTTAGCTAGTGCCCAACAGTATAATCACAACTTGAATGAAAAGAAACGCCTCTAAATGCAACCGAAACAGTGTGAAACAGTGCGACTCTCCAATTAATCAGTTATTTTCGCGATAAAACGGTCCTCGGTTTATACAATGCTAGACGAAAGTCTATCTGCAACAGTTCCCACAAAATTGATTTGTTAAAGCAGTGTTGAAACGAATGAATATGTGACATCAAAATTGTAATGAAGGTTACAAATCCTAGCTTTAGCAAATTGGACCAAACACTGGAAAGGTTTTTCCAATCGAGAGCCGGATAGTATCCCTACTGTGTTGCCTCGTGGGCAATTTGTATTTGAGAGAATCCCAATGATTAATTTTTATATTAAAGAAAAATACTGCCATTAGAGTGCTTAACTTCCCGTGGTTTCAGTGTGAATTAACATTTAAACCTTTACCTTTGGAACAGAAGTTTCGCTGCGTTTTAAAACCAACTTGTTTCCTTGAGACTGAAAAGACTCGATAAACAAGTGTCTTTACGGTTACAACAAGACTGCTAGAGAACGAGTGATGAGAGACCAAAAGAAATAAATTATTTATTGTAATTAAGTATGTTTACGGCGCTTTTATTTTTTGACAAAATAAGGGATTTAATTACTTGAGGGGATTTTCACTGAATATTTATAGCTTAATGCCGTTCTTTTGGTAAGTCAATATTTTTCGTTCAAGAGACGTTCTTGTTTGAGATTAGAAACCTTGTGACAATAGGTGGAAGAAATGAGTGTGTTTATATGTAAGATCTGTACACTAATATGTATAAAGTTTAGGTTTTAAATTACCATAAAACGTGAACTTAGCGTCAATATAATAATTGTATATTACAATAACACAACGAACTCACCCTCAGATAAGAGAAAATATTAAAAATTCAGTGTTCTGCGTCTGTGGAACCTTCTTTACATGAGGGGTGTTGATCTATTGATGTTACAATCAAGAACGAGTAGGATGGGAGAATATATTGATAAATCATGGGGTTAGGGCTGGAGTGAATTGGTTTGATTAGAAAGATCAAGAAAGAATATGAGTCATCGGATAAGTATACAAGAAAGGGGTGGTCTATTAAAACATATTTCCTGTACCCCGCGATAGGTAAGTAAGACTGAAGGAATACAAAAGAAAGGATATCTATAAACAAAAGATGGATATCGCGTGTTTTTGTATGAGCAAACTGGGATAGGATGTTTATAGCACAGTTGAAGCGCCTCAGAAAAAATATTGGTTGACTGCGGTTTCATGTGGTTCCATGTAAATTCCACTGGCGTGTTTTTCAATGCTTGTGTATTTTTCAAATTGTGTTTTTTCATTATATCTTCCAAAACCTGCGGGAGCTTTTATCTGTCTCTCATTTTACTGCAAATTAGCTTATTTAAAAATATACTTTACCGGGTTTCGCCTTTCACGAAATTAATAAACATTTTGTCAGATAAGTCGGTGTCAAAATTTAAATTCCACCAACAAATTTTTCAGATTAATAAATGGAATTTTCCCCAGACTGAAAATTACCTGTAAAATAAACGGTTAAATTAATGTAATAGATTCCTTGAAGTTTAGGAGTAGAGACTACTTGCTAAGTCAGATTTATTGCTGTGAACATAACCTTTGATAATTGCCTGCGAGGCCACACAGAAAACTGAGAGGGCCGGCGGAAAAATTCTCCTGATCTCTTGTTTAATTTGCACAACACCGAAATTAAGCGATCAAAATTACAATGGATTTCTAGAAATAATAAAACAAAATTAATAAAAAAATGCCTTGCTTCAAATATTGCTGTTATAAAAAGAAACGAAAAAAAAAATTTCATGTTTAAAAGACATGTTTCGACAAATTCTCCTGTCATCTTCTATTGACGAGAAGACATGAATAAAACTGTGAAGTTTTTAAAGTGTTTTGATTCCAAATCAGTGAGTTTCTTTTTTCATTTTTTTATCACGCCATGTATGCTTATAGGAAATGAGCTTGGTGTGGTTTAAAATTGAAATGTTCCACAAACAATATTTCTAATAAGCCATTAGTCTTACAGTCGCCATTCCATTTAACGCATTCTATGCAAATCTTGCTTTATTAAATTTCACGCACTATATAAAGTTGTAAATATCGAATTTGGGGAATTCTTGGAACAAAAATCTTTTAAAGCAAATAAATGAACTGGTTCTATCGGGTTAATATGAATGAAGCTGTCGCGACTTTTTTTTTTCTTTCGGTAGATATTCTCAACGCCAAAGCGCAAATATATTAATTGAATCAAGACTTACCTCCACAGTAGAATTTTTCATGAACGAACGCGTGTCAGCTTAAAAATATCGCCAAAAGCTTTAAATTGAAGCTCGCTATAATGTGAATGAACTTAACCGCTGAATTAGCTGGTTTCCTTTATCTTCGCCGAGCGTGAGTTGATTTAGCAGCGATACGACTCCGTTAGTTCAAAATAAATCCTCTCCATCATCTTCTCGCCTGCGTCATACTCATCGGAATACCAAATAGGAAAATAATTAGACTAGAATTACGATCGAGTGCTTAGTTACCTAACATGCCAACTGTTAATATAATGTATGGTTTCACAACGGCTTGTCAAAAGCTTTGATTCCATAAAACTAATCACACAATTTTACGTTAGGTTATTTTTAACACTGACAATCCTTATCCACGAAATTGTCATATAAATTTCTTAACTCTGTTCGCATTTCATTGTGTTATTGTATTTGCTTCTCCAATCATATCATTAAATCCTCTTCAAATTTCGTCCTATTGTTATCAGTTTTCTTTTGTGAAAAGAACGAAAAGGAAACTGATTAAGGATCAATTTCCGGTAAACGCTGCATTGCATTCAGACCACACGTTATCTCTATGGTTTATGGTTTTCCGTCGTTCGTGTATTGGCAATTGAATTTTTTATTCTCTGTTTGAGTGTCGAATGTTGCCTCTTGGTATGCATTTCTCTATAAAAATTTCTCCGTTAAGGGTCCCATATTTCAATTAGTTTACAATGGATATTTATAAAACATTGCATATTTACCAAAATTGATCTTTGGAAGTGATTTCTTTGTTTATATGAAAAAACTAAAAAAAAACACGTCAAAATGGCCCACTGACATTGTTAGAAACATTTAATTCGCGTTGAAACAAAACTTCCGCTATATTTCTGCCGTGAATCCGAATGCATTTAATTACAAGAAACACAAGTATTGCAATTGGATCGCTCTATGCATACTCTGGGACCTAATAAATGTGGAAACTTTGGTCAACTTTTGGCTAATTAAGGCGGCTTAAGCGAAATTGGCAGACAAAACACCGACTTTAGGCCACTTAACCCGACTTTACTTGGCGTAAGTGAAAAAACCTAAACAAGCTTTAGCATAAGACTCTCCATACTTTGCTTTATTCAAAATTAAATCTCTCTAAAAAAACAATACTGTAATAATGATTTTGGTTACTTTTGTACATGCATAAGTCACCATAGTCTCTAGATTTTAAACCATTTTAGTCAAATATATTTAGTATTACCATAACAGTTGGCCCGGGTCGCACTAGAGTACTGTCAACAAGTTGTCTAAAATAAGTGCCAACCCCAGTTTTAAAAACTTTTTGCGCCAATCTTAAAAGAAGTCAGTAGTGCTGCCTCGGAGGCTTCCAAATTTTGGCAAAGCAAACAATTTTGTTTTTATAACCATTTATCTGTAATATTTTTTAAAACATGGCTGGATAAATTACGGCGAGAAAATAACTTTGGTCGGCTGGTGCGATGGCTGGACAAAATTATTTTTTACATGGTCAATCTGACGCTTTTTCTAGATATTTTAATTGAAACGAGGAATGTAAGCGGCGTTTTTATTCCGATTCTTATAACTCGAACCTTGACGAGATGACTTCAGAGGGACAATCCTTTTCGATCGCAAATGGCGCAAGCAACAACACAAATGAACGTAAGCAATTATGGGCCGAAAGTCACGAGTTGCTGGAGAGCGAAGAGTGAAAAAAAATGCAGTGTGGAGAAAAATCTATGAAGAGTAAAACTCGCGCATAAAGTCTAATAAAATCCTTAATTGAGAAGTATGTTTCGATCGTTTATTTCAAATTCGTGTCTACACTGTAGTCGTGTATTCAGCAACGTTTCGGTTCAAATGATGTTGCTCTGATGCGAACACTGCCAATCTTGGAACTTGCGAAATTTTTGTCAAGTTTTTTTCCTCGCCAAAAATTGAAAATATTGGAATTTGCTCTAGTGCGACAGTCCTTTTTAGGTGTTAAAGTAATTATAACAATAACCATCTTCAACCATCTTTAAGAATTAAAGCATGTTGAATCGTACATTAACTTCACATCACCATATCCAATTTTGACGGTTAATTATTTTGGTGATTTGTCTCCTTTTTGCCCACATAAATTAGTTATATCTCCTAAAGCTAGTTATATGTTCTGTAGACACTTGTCGGTTTATCACACTCTATTGCGCGTCACGGACGTCGCGTACTGTTCGCCCCCGGCTAAACTAAGTAACGCGACTGGCGGAAGAGTTTGCTGTAGAAAATCTTTACGGCATAGAAGGGGCCCACGTATATGCAGATCTCAAAGAATCGTTTAAAGCGTAACACAGTCATCGTATATCAAAAGTGCCTAACATATGATTTTAACATTTTTGTTTCAAATATGTTCGAATTGTTACAAATTACAAGCGTTAACATTTCCGATAATTCGTTTATGCAGGGAAAATAGCCTCCTTTCGTACTATCACTCCTCAGCGGTTCAGTTCAGTTGACTTCGGATGCCCTTATTTTTACTGTTCAGTGTAAAAGTGACTACCCAAGAATCGAGTCTTACTTCAGAATACCTTTCTCTATTTCTTAATCTGGTTGAAAACCCTTAACTGTTGTTGTTTTCCAGTTTATACACCGTACGTGTTCCGAAAATTCGATTCAGTTCTAACTCACAAAAAGTCATAAATGGAGTTTTTCATTACATTCGTTTGGTATCCGTCTCAGTTTATCTTGCGATCATATATCCTGCGATTTATTTCCTGATGGTTGCACACAGTGTCCATTTTTTGATCAACTCTGCTTTAGAACATGAAAGAGTATAAAACACATTGTCATATCCTAATTTAAGTATTGTCTACATGAAGGCATTATTCATATAAACAGGGAGTAGGCAGGTGTATAACTATTACATTATTTTTTTCATGTGAGGAAGCCAGGACTTTGAGGCATAATACAGTAATTGCTGGATCCTCAGCTTATTAAAGAGGGGTTTTATATTAGTTCCGTGGCCGGACTTCTGACCGACATAGATGTCTGTTCCCATGAAAAGTACTCAAGCACTGATTTTGGAAGATAGATAAGCGAGGAAGAAAACCTCTACAACTTGAATGTTAGTTTTTGTCTAACTATTAGCTTCAGCATGTTCTGATTGCTAAAACCTATAATAGTCCCGCCCTCTGCTGAAATTAAACTAAACAAGAAAGTTCAATCGGATCAGGCCCAGGCGAGAAAGCCTGAGAAAGCAGACGAATCTCTTTTGGCGCTTTACTAACTGCTGTCGCTCTGAAATTCTCGAGAGCTGAAACATTTAATAACGATGACGAAATCGCATTTCTAAAGAGTAAGATTAGAATAGCAACTAAAATGAGACATTATAACATTTCGATCCCAGGCGATCTCTCCCAAGGGAGGTGGAGAGGCAAAGGAGGGAGGGCCTGGGATGGAGGTTGGACGTTATACTTTTGTTGTTAGGGCTTCTCTCTCTCGTCTAAAAGAAGTACGTTAATCGCTCGAGGAGCGAAGGAACCCTAAGTTATGCAAAAGACGTAAACGAAAGGTACTTAATTTAGTCTGCGATTGTGTAAGGGAAATGGCGAAATGGGCTCTTTATTCTTTTTTGGTGTTCCCGCGATCACTTTCAAAATCAGGGAGTCTATCAAACAGTACTTTGTGTTCTTGGACGCCTGTGCTGTATGACTGTGCAGGACGGCATCACTACAGTAACCATTTCTTTCACGCCTTCACGACACAAATATTTCTCGTACTCTCGGCGCTTGCAGGAAAATCGCAAGGAAAGTTGCAAAGCTGATTAGAATCCCGAGTATCAGCACCACTCGGTCCAGGATCTTGGCGGCCATTTGCCAGTCCATGTGATGGTTCACTCTTATCGTCTCGTCGGTATGTAGCTCATCCACTGGCTCAAACACATACTTTCCCTGCTGCTTATGATCCATGTGATCATTAAAAATAGGAGTCTCGCGAACACTGCCTTGTGTCCTAGATCGCGTACGCTGTAAGAGCGATGGCTGACTAACATCACTGCAGCAACCATTTCCTTCGCATTTTGTTTCGTCGATGATGCTCATCTTTCTCATTTCGCAAGGCCCTGAGTACGAATTCTCGGAAAGTTGTGCTAAATCGCAGTTTTCTTGTACGATGAAGTTTTTTCGTTTTCGGCTCTTCCTATTTGTCTTGCCAATGGGTTCATATTTAATACTGACCAATGGTCCCAGAACATTAAACATAAGTCTCTTAAGCCAGCTGGGCATGGCAGAACGCTGGTAGTAAAAGTTCAAAATGACACAGGTGGCAAACAGAGCCAGTCCAATCTCTGTAATGGCACTGGAGTAGTACTTAGCTGGAAAAAATAATGCAACCATTGCTGAGTTTAGTATTGTCAACTAGTTTCGATACCTGATACGCGAGCTCTAAATTTATAGCCCGAGTGGCACAGACATTCTTCAGAAGGGACATATCCCATAAAGGGATAATACGGAAATTCTCTAGCCATTCAGACACTATATTTGCAGCAAACTTTGAATTTGAATCTTGGATAGACAATAGCGCAGCGTAACCTGAAGACGTTTGTCTTAGAAAAACATTTGGACGTAGTCTCTAATATAGTCTCTGGAAGCTGACAATAGATTTAAGCTGAAAATACGTTCTCCTCTCAGTACCCCCTACGACCTAGAAGTGCTCCCAGCCCGATCGTTCATCGTATATCTAGCCGACATGCAGCAATGCAAGATAGTCCTTGACAGTTCACGAACAACGTTACCTAGCAACGGAATGTACTGAGAATCCGCAGGCAGTTTATTCGAAGTTAACTCCTGAAAAATAGCCATAGCCATCAAAACGGTGATGCCCAGTCCAATCCTCTCCCCAGACTCTGGCGGTAAGATGAAGGAGAGAAGGACCATGACTGCGATAAGAGAGCACGGTACCACAAGGTTCACCATGTAAAAATAGTAACGCCTTCTTAAATGGAGTGTGATGATCACGCTTGGATAAGGGTTGATACAGCAGCTGTATTTGTCCTACCAAAGAATTAATTGCACTTAAAACAGTTGAAAAAGTATTAAAAGCCTTCATTTCTTCGGAGCACCGTAGTGTTGTGAATAACTTAATTTATAAATTGTATGAGATGAAAATTCAACTTTACCACAAGCTTGTTCAAGCTGTAGTTTGATAACATCTTAACTGATTTTCATTCGCTATCACCACTTGAGACCATTCGATATTCATGATATGGTCCAGATGTGCATTGAAAGGTTCTCTTTGCAGCCGCTTTGGATTATTGAAAGCAGCTCTAGAAAGGTGGTCTGACTCTACGTAAACCGATCAAATTCATGGCGCAACAACCATCAAAACCGTTTTCCACGTCTAACCATACGCTCACTAAACATACTCTCAATAACCATATAATGTTTTTTTCTCTTCAAAACATTGCAGATGAATCCCATTCTGACGACGCAGGTACGAGAGTTAAAATTATCAATTTTCCTTACTAACCTCTATTCTGACAGCTGTCACAGTAGCAAGTTCCCACTCTGTGTTATTTTTATATATGTCTCCTTTGGCCCCAGTCTCCGATTCGTCTACGACTATATCTACCTCGCTTCCATCAAAAGCCCACGATCCGAACTTCAATGTGCAAATCTAAATAAAGTAAAACATATCTCATAGCATTAAAATTTGTAGTCGGAGCTAAGTGTCTCGTACCACTTAATGGAACCTCGGGCAGCATCCGCCATTTTCGACGCCATCGAATTATTGATATTGAATGGTGAAGCGAAAGCTTATTGCTTTTGCTGCAAGCTGTATTCCTGAAATCATATTTTTAAACATAAAATTAACTCTAGCAGTTTCAAAGTGATTTTCTTCGCTTCGACATGCTCCGAATAAAATATAATGGCCAAACTCTTGCATTTAAGCAAAAATAAAGGTGTGGCTGACTATATCAGTAGGGTGAGGTGATTGGAGTAATGCTACCATTTTATTCGACATCTTTTTCAGCTAACAGTTTTATGAAAGCCATTTTGATCAGCGAAGATTGTTACACCCAACATTTTTCACTTGCTAAAGCAGCAATGCACTATTATCACGTGGTTTATTTGCTTGTACCACGTGATACGGGACTGCATCAATCAATCGTTCTCCCTGGCAATCATTCAGATTTGCGAATGTTTTCTCGTACTAATCCGCAAGATTCCTTCCTCTCTGGGCTTTTAAAAGGGGTTGAGATCGTTCAAACTCTCTCATTTTAACATTTTGGACCGCTCTTTATTCAGTGTCACTGACTTCGCAAATGTTCGCCATGCTGATGTCGCTTATGGCAAAGTCGTAAACAGAAGAATGCTCTTGGTCTCCGAACCGACACAAATATGTTGATTGTGAGGTACGAACTAACACCTGTATGACAAGATACGTGCAAATAAAAGGTGACAAACCTGGTCATCAAACGGAAAGAATTCCGTGTTGATGTCACACGTGCTCTGAAAGATCGCTGGCGCCATCCACTTACACGAGCCGTTGGAGTTAATGGCTATTTTTGTCTTGTACTTCTCTGTACCTCCTCCAAGTTTATCGTTGTCGTCAGCGCTGTCGGCGAACCGCACACTGTGTTAAGTTTAATGACAATAAATAAAAGCAGGCCACGTTTGATTGACGGATGGATTGATAGGCTGCAAACAGGCTCCTGGCTTTTGATGGAGCACAGCAAATTCGGTACGAAGCGTCGACGACGAGGCGGCAAGCGCCGCCTCGTCGTCGGTTCTACGCGCCGAATTTACTATGCTCCATTAAAAGCCCGGAGCCTGTTTACAGGCTAATGTATCGATGGATAGATTGATTGATTGAGGAAAAACTAATTTCCAAGATGCCAGCCGGAGTCATATTTCTAGAAAAATTGGCATCATTGATCAAGTTCTAAGAAAATTTATCACCCAAAACTAAATAGATGAAAGAAATGCTTTATAACTTTTTTTTTAATGTTCACATGCAGGCTTGGGTTCATCGAAACAGAGCTATTTTCAAAGTGCCAGTTCAGTTACACTATTTTGAGTGGTCACAGGAACATTAGATTTTCATTCACAGACTCCGGGAAAGTTAGAACCATCTTGTACTGCACGTGTTACTACGAGAACGTCTCTCTGTCAGAATTCTCGATTTTGCTTCCAGTTGTTAGTTACAATTAAGAAGCAGCGTAGGTGAAATGTATTAGAAGTTAAAGATAAGACATAATCATGTGGCCTGCTTCATTAGAAATATGAGTTATTTACATGTTACAAATGCGCGACCTTATGTAGACTGGCCTGTCACATTTCAAATTTCAAAAAAACAGTCCGTTATAATATCCTTTTTGTCGACTCAAAAAGAATTGAATAAGCTAAGTAACATCGCTTTCAAGTGTTAATTAACTTGTGTTAAGCGGTTAATATATATTAAATCAACACTCAGTGATATATATTACGGAGTCGTATGTTACCCAGTGTTAATTTGTGACCGACAAGCCTTCAAACACCCTTTTCAACAAATTGTATCTTTCTCTGCAGTTCAATGAAATTAATTTTCATATATTCATTTCCCGTGGCATCCTTCACCTTCTACGGCTATATTACGAACTCAAAAAGTGACCAGCTCACAGATGGCTTGATAGCTCCGGCAGTCGGTACAACACTGTACCTGTATCGCAGAGATCATGGGACCGGTTCGAATCCCGTTCCTGAAGGCTGGATTATTTTCAAGCTTCAATTTTACAACTGCTTAAGTTCTGTGTGTAACTGGGATTATCCGCAATAATAAATTCATAATAACTAATATTATTCCCAGCAGGTGCGTGTCATAGAGAGAAGTGGTCATTAGAATTGAGAATTTAGTTATAGTTGCTGGATTACAGCCGGTTTTACAACAAGGGTAATAACTGATAAATGTCGCTGCTCGAATAAAATTATTTCATTAAAATTTAAATGGCTAAATAAAGGGGAGTGTTGTTGTCGAAATCTCCTTTAAACTTTGGTTCTGGGAAAAATCAGAACATCGCGATATCAAGCAACACACAAAGGTTTTCATTCTTAATAAATGAGAATGATAACATCCTTTTCATGATAACATCAATCCTCACCTGTTGTACAAAATGATATCTGGAGCCCAGACCTTCCTCGGACTGACGTGAATAATGTCGGTGCCATTGTAGTCTGCCTCGTTCCAAGACAAATCAGAATTCATCCATTGCTG
>OMLO01005144.1_pt1 | contig 10965 bp, 7 predicted proteins | sample 1674811 | NCBI WGS metagenome assembly OMLO01 (sample SAMN06265003, study PRJEB25207) | coral metagenome | isolation source: Coral host | place: Mexico:La Bocana,Puerto Morelos, Mexico | collected 2008-11-13 | reverse complement strand
AAAGAAAGAAAGAAAGAAAGAAAGAAAGAAAGAAAGAAAGAAAGAAAGAAAGAAAGAAAGAAAGAAAGAAAGAAAGAGAGAAAGAGAGAAAGAGAGAAAGAGAGAAAGAAAGAGAGAAAGAGAGAAAGAAAGAAAGCGTAAATAATAACACTGCTCAAGGCGTAAGTGTTAAATTGCTCAATTGAATTTTTGATAAGATTGAGATCTCTTTGCATAGTTATGAGACTCTAAAATGAGCTGACATTTGGCATGTAAAGTAAATTACGATACTTGTATTCTTAAAAAACGTATTTACTTGAAGCTATTTTTTTAGCCCGGAAGTTCAAATAATCAAAGCGTAAATTACAAACTGGGTGAATATGAAATCTGTACTGGCCTGCTGAAATGCACAATTTGGCATAAATTCCTTCGGCCATCTTGGTTGAATGGAATTTCGAACTTTCCTAGATACAACAAAAATATGATCTTACGGGAACTCTAAGGTGTATTTCTGAAAGCTAGTTACTAAAATGGTCGTTTCGTTTTGACGCAATAAACGAAACTTCGAATTTCCATCTTGACGTCGGATTCCCATACTTGCTTTTTTAAAGATGTTGCAAAACTCTCAGGGAGAGGGTGTTAAATAAGGAGATGATCTAAAACACGATTTACGTCAAGCAAAGGATGAACTGGACAGAACACGACTAGCTTACCTTAATAAAATTCATAAACGTAGTAAGTGTTATCTTTCCCGACTTTGTTCCAGCAGTCCGCTGATGCTTCATACATATCATAAGTATCCTTTGCCTTGTTTCCAGTCCAGCACTCTCCGTAGAACTTGATACCAAACACTTTGTTCTTAGGATAGTTGTTGTGGATGAACTCTGCGCATTTTTCAATGGTCTCGCTGATTTTGGTCCAATCAATATTTGAACGAAAACTTTTCACAAAAATCGGGATAGCGTGTGGGTCGCCGTCGTTAAAACAGCCAAGACCTCTATACTTAAACAACGGCACAGGAGCTGCAAACAATAAACGGACCATTACAATTTTCAAAAACACATGTGTTGCGAATGGAACTCGCTGAACGCGAAATGGAAAAAAATAATACGGCAAACTGGTTGTTCTGCTTCGGAAGAGATATTGGTATGATGAGAAATGTCATGGCAAAAATGCACGGGAAACCACAGATAAATACCTTCCAGGAACGTAACACTCAGGTGCTGCACCTCACTCTCAATGTATGGAAAAAAACGTAATAGTTCTCTGTTCCTCTAAATGGTCAGAATTGTTAAATACTCATATCCCAAGGCATTTATTTGCTAACACGGAACAATAAATGTACTGAATATATAGTTAATCAGCTCACAGTTGGCTTGATAGCTCAGCTGACAGAGCAGTGCACTGTTACCGCAGAGGTCATGGGTTCGAATCCCGTTCAGACATGACAGCGTGCTGAAGTTGTGAACATAATTTCGATGATCAACTATGTCTTCATATCTTTCTCCGCAGTTCAAATATATGATATTCATATATTCATTTGCAATAGATGTACTGAAAAACCAGTGACCTTCGGACTACTCTTCGAGATTAACTGACCTGGTGAACAAATTTGCAGCATTGATAAAGGTTGAAATCAAATACGAGGCAAGCGTTAGTTTCATTCATTCGTTGCTGTTCTTAACATATTTCATATCCTTATAAGTCAGTCAGTGTCAAACTGCAAAACATTGCTCATTATGCTATTCCTTCATAACTTATCCTTATCATTTCATTAGTGCAAAACGTATTTCTCTCAGGCTGGTATACGTGTGGAAAATTGTATGAACGCTAGTGATAAATGCCGGGCACGAGTGACGTTTTATGAAGTTCTAAAAACTGCACGAGCCGCAGGCGAGTACAATTTGAGAACTTGAAAAACATCACGAGTGACCATATATCACGAAATGCACGAGCGATCATACAATTTTTTGTTTATAATATTCTCAACAAAACTATAAAAAGAAAAGACGAAAGGCGACTGCTACGCTTCTGTGGACACGCAACTCTGTTTTATTTTTATTTGAGCCGCAATTTCAACAACTTCGAGGAAAAGAAACAAGCCTAAAATTGTTTTATCAAACTTAAAGCTCAGTAAATTTAGAAAGAGACCAATACAGAAATCCCGTATTGCACTCTAAAACGTATTTATGCTTTTGTCATTGGCAATCGCAAACGAGATACTTTGTCAATATAAACATATAAATCTAGAATAGTTTATTACACTGATTTACAATCATAAATCCGAACAATGAGTATCTTACTTGGACAAGGTTTCATATTGCACCTCATTGTGGTCAGCGGCTTAGTAGCATAATGACACAGAAGCTCAGGAGCTATCACCAATTCTCCTTTGTCATTTAGTCGCTTGCAAACGAGACTGCGGTTCTTAAATCCTCCGCCACATGTTGATGAGCACTGGAATGTCAAAAAGTAAAACTGCGAAAGGTAATTCTACATTAAAAACGTTTTAGAACCATTTAAGGTTTCTGGATAGCGTTGTTGTCTTTTATGTAACATTCATATTCAGCTTTATACCAGTCTTATCTTGATGATATCTATGTTAAAATTACATCGGTTACTGGAAAAAGATTTCATTTTGGTGTTATGTGTTTTTTAGAGTAAACAGTGGAAACAGTTTCTTTTTTCCACTCCCTCAAACTACATGTTAAATTCTATTAAGGTTACTCCTACTATAAATTATGGGCAATTTTTCATACGAAGACCCTTTTTTAACCATATTAAAAACTGCTGTTTCTAGCTGGAACGTTCACCACAAAACCTTGAGAATGCGAATAGTTTAATTAGTAGGATTCATTAACATTCTCTGAAACCTTTTTAAATTTGACGAGAAGGCTTTTGAACGCCGAGGAAGATAGGGAAACAATAGCGTGGTAAAATCTGTCATTGCAGGAATGCACTACAGTCTTTTAGAACAGTTTTGTCATAGTGTAACATTCTAACACAGCTTTTTCCTCTGTTAAAGAGCTTTCATTATCGCTCTAAGTGTTACCGTTACCAAAATTAGCAAAAAAATGGTTTCTTTCACCTTACATGTGTGGTGAACTTTAAATAAAACATACTATGAACCGGCACACTTAGCTAAGGCTTAGCTAAGGTTACCTTGTACCCTATAGAGCAGAGAACGTTTCCCTAAGATCCGATGAAGGGAAGACATAAAAACAGATTGGAAATGCTGGAAATTGTTTAGAAAAATACCCTTGACGAGGCTCTACTGATATTACTTGAAACAGTTAATTGCCAATTATTGCATTTTCAACAGATAACTATATGAGAAATTATTTAGGCAAACTTTTCAAATACGCTGTAACGTAGCATCGCAGACATTCGTACCTGAGACCAGGCGGTTGCTTTCCATTCCACGTGACAAATGATCTCGTTACAGCTTCTTGTCGTATCTCCTGGAGGCTTGTTACCTCTACAAGATGAATCTGGCAGGATCTCATACTTGATTGGCGAAATCTTTCGGCGACAGTGAATCTGACGCTTTTGCACTCCTTTGCCACAAGTTCTGGAGCAAGAACTCCATTCTGATCTGAACCAACTTTCAAGGAAGTAGAAACAAGGTTAGGTTGTATGGCGAAACGTTTGAAACTTAGAAGACAACATAACAAGTTCAACAAGTGGAAGAGGAGTAATTAATCTTGGTGTGGATACAAGAAAAGTGCGTGTGGACGGGGCTGTCAAGCGGTATTCACCAATAAATGCTGTTCTTCTAGTAACAGCTTAGTCACAAGAATAGTATTTTGTTGAGAAACTGTTTAAGTCAGTTCGAGCCAGTTAACCAGACATGAGATAGGTTTAACACATCATGTTAAGGTAACTTGAACAGCTAGAATGGATATGTTAAAAACGCAAGATTGCCAATAAACTATACTCCATGAACTAATCACACCGTTGGTCACAAAAGTAGTTATACACTACACAACCGGAACTAAACATTACAACTGACGTCCATTGGGGAAAAGCCTAGTTCGACCTAGTTCGACAACTGTATTGATTAATTCGCGGCTCTCGCCGATCATGGGAAAATCAACCATTGCATACGCGGTTATTTAAATGCAAACTTTTAGCTAAGCTGCTCCGTTGCACTTGGGAATAGCAGCAAGGATGGTAAAGAAATCTTGAATCTAGTGTTACGGCGTTTAACTTAGCTTTAGTTAAAGGACACATTCCATGACGAGAAAAAAAAAGATTCCCTGAACTTACACAGGCTGGCATGGATGGGTGTTGCACAACCTTTCTTTTGCTGGTCTCCTTGACTTCTGTAAACACAGCTTATGTCCAACGTAAGTTCCATCATCGATTCTTAAACATTCCACAATTCGCCTCTCCTTACCTTGAAAATCATCACAAATATAACAAAGTTTACCTTTCGTCTTAAAATAAAAGAGGAGAGATAGGCATGTGACGTCATTTTTTAAACTGAAATAAAATAAATTAAATACAAATCGGGTAGAGACAATGAGATCAGCAATTTGTCAAATCATGCATTTTCCCCTATTTTATCCATGATGGTTGTTTTTAATCCTCTGTTAACTTGTCATATATTGTGGACGAGGCTGCATTCTGCTTTGTCGGTTTTGTGCCCTCAACTTTACAGGGTTCAAAACAATTTTCTTGAGATAAATACTTTTGTTATGATTGTGTAAAACTCAATACGCTGGTGTTGAGCCTGAAGGTTAAATGCCAGCCTTTCATGTCATGTCATGTGAAAAGCTACTTTGATTCGAAAAAGCCTCGCATACCTGTAGCACATTTTCTTGAGCATTTACCCCAGGATGTCATGTTCCACCGAAGATCTTCGATTCCAACATTGGAAATCAAAGTCGGGTCATAGAACTCGTACCACACTCCCGTCTTTGGGTAGCCAGGAACAAACTACAGAATGGAAAGACATATTTAGAGCTTTAGAAAATAATGCGCAATGTTTCTGTGTTGCTGCTTGGCCTAACATCATATTTACAATTGCACCGTTGACATCACACGCTTCTTTCATGGGTGATAGTAGCACTTATGGGGATTGTAAAGCAAATCCATAATGACCATAATTGTAGTTTTTGGATATCACCCTACACACCTCATGCCCCCTATCAATATTGTCTGAATGAAGAACTACGTTTAAACAGGAGGAAGAGGGAGACAAAATCAAAGTTATTGTTATTTACCTGAGGATTTGCCTCAGCAATTTTGCAGGTGGCTGTAGTTTTTAATTTATGTAATGCAGGAGAAACGTCAAGTATGCCATTCGGAAGTCATTCAAAATATCACTGTTAACGTCATTTGCCCTTAAGACGATTCCTTTAAATGAGCCTTTATTGCAAGCTGGGTCCAGATTATTCCAGGCATATCCTCCTGCCCTCATTTGATATTTTCTGAATTGTGAATCCATCACAGTCGGGACGCATTACTTACCACTATTGTTAGTTTTTCAGTTGTTGGCCCTGGGATGTAAACTGTGTTAATGTCGATGTCCTTTTCATGATAGTAGTGAATCTCAGTTCCTGCCGCGTAAGCCATTTTGCTCCATGTGGGTATCGGTATTACATACCTATCACCTTGGTCCTTGATACCTAATATATTTATCACATTTCAAAATGAAATTACTGTCACGTTTAATAAGTCATATATGAATTCAGCTCAGTCAGTCAATCAGTCAATCAATCAATTTACTTATCCAAGAAACGAACAGTGTTTAAACAAATAGATTACAATGTATAGAGAGGAAGCTGATTCGGCCTTCCGTGTTTTTTTTATTCGGTCGAATTTTTAAATTAGGCGTTTACAAATTTGTAAACGCCGATTTCTCATGCGGTAGTAAGACCGGTGTACCCAGAAAAAAGCCAACAACGTTAACGTACTTATTTCAAATCAAACGCCGGGCCAAATTGATCCATTGAGAAGAGTATTTTTAAAATTGCAAAACGTATGCCGGACTATTCCAGTGTTGAAACATTTCCAGATTTGAAGTGTAATACTCTTTTTCCTTCACCCAGTTTGAGTCTTAAATTTGCTTACCAAGCAGGTTTCGGTCTGGTGTGTCTTGTTCCACGTACACTGACGTAGACCCAATTGGAACTTCGAAAATCGTGCAAGCCACATCAGGTCCTAGAGAAGCACAAAAAATTGGCTTATTAGGCAAATACTAAACGTGTAAGCTTTCCCCTGTTAAACAAATGGCAGAAAATACATGTAAATTACGTCAACTTAGTTTGCTGCAATATTCACGCAACGAAAGCGACGTATGAACGTTTTCGTCGACGCGGCGGCCATTTGAATATACTATTGTTTCAAATAGCTATTATAGGACGCTTAGGGGAAAAATATATAATAGTTTGCAACCTGAGCATCCCATTACAGCTATTTAAAACAAAAGAATTTAAAATGACCGTCGCATCGCCGAAAAGGTCCTGTCAGGGAGTTTTAGCAAACCACGACGGCGACAGCAACGAGAACGTCACCAAACAGGGTTTGATGAGCAGAACAGTGGTTCTGAACGCGCGTTTTGAGTCTTTGTACATTTCTCTGATATCCTCTCCAAAACAACAACGCAAAACCTGAAAGTCGTAGGTATTAGGGAGAACGTGTACAATAATGAGTAATTTGTTATGTCTTAATTTGGAATTGAACGCTGTCATAACATATTTAGGCTGAGCAGATTTTTAAACCGATAAGCGTTGCCGTCGTCATTGCTAAAACTCCCCAATATTGTCAGTAGCGCGGAAGGTGTATATCAACTAATACTATCGGAGCCAATATTGCGCATAAACACTTACACATTGAACGTAAATTTGTCATACTTACCAAATCCGGGACATTTTTCATTCCACTTCCTTTCGACAAACCTGCATTTTGAACTGTCACCTCCACACACTCCACATCGATCACGTTTTAGTCCAGACTCCAGCTTGTCGTCACAGGGTACATGCTGTTTCAAAACATATCGGGCAAGTGATTAAGAGAAGTTAAAGAAATTCAATACTGGAACAAATTATTCTTAGTGCCTTGTTGAATATACCATTTTATGAACTGTCTTACACATCTCAGGATATTACTTTATAGAGGAAGATGAAAGTTTTTTTTTTTTTATTTTGGAAGCTGCTGGCAAATAAAGCACTACTAAGCTCTTCATCAATTTGAAATTGATAAAGGTTAATAAACCGCCGTGGCGAGCTATTAAAACTGACGAGCAAGTCCGTTTTACTAATTAGTTCCAAACCTTAATTTATCTTAATCCAAATCAAGTTGATAAGTAGTTAAGAATTATGGAGAATAACCAGAGGACTGCGAAAAATGTGTTTCGGTTATATAGAGGTTGGTTTCCACAAATTTTACGGTTAATGGGGCAAAGAATATCGTTTGCTGTACCGAGGAACTCGCTATGTAGAGCTTCTATGAATCGAGGCTTTACCGATACTAGAAAGGTTTATTGAAATCCAGAATCAGATCTTTCTTTTATTTCTAATTTGTTCTTCTACTTAACTTTAAAATATGTCGTTGAGTGGGTGATGCACTAATTTTCCCTGCTTATGTTAGTATTTTTCATTGTAACACAGCACAAAAATGTAAATTTAAGTCGCATTTGATGACGTCATCGAAATGTGTCTTCCGAATAGTTTTTTTTTAATTAATTATTTCTGTTTTACTCTGCAAGGTGAAAGGACCAAAATGCCACGCGTTGATGGCATGATGTAAGGCCGTTTTACCACAGTGGAAATTCTGAGATTAAAAGTTTGCCCCAAACTTTATGCTAAAACTCGATCCATATTTAAGGCACAACGTTAAGAGGCGTGACAATGGACTTATCTTACCCTGCACTTTCCCCGGATACAAACGTCTTTACTTGTGGGATCATTGGTACATCTTGTCCCATCGTTCACAAGTCGGTGTTGTGGATAAGCATAATTTCCCTTACGGCATGTTAATGAGCACTCATCTAAAAAAATTATGTGCGATATTTTCAGGGATTTTATGCATTGCAACTGCAGGTCTTGCTTCCATACTAAGTGTGAACAGGCAACTCTGCCAATAGCAAATAACTAGATTATATATCTTTAAAAATTTATTTCCAATAACTTCAATGATTCAATTTTGTTACTATGTAATGCACATACAGCATTATCACGTGTAGCCCAAGCCTCAAATCAAGTGACTCGTTTAAAGACTAAGTAGTTGCTCCACCACTGGCAAAATAATTAGTACCATGACATACGTACTTGAAGCCGGCCAGCAAGAGCGTGAGGCTACAAATGATAGGTTTGTTATATCAGCGATAAAACAAGTTTGAATTACTAAATATTTAGAAGAAGAAGCTGGTAGTACGTTTGCTTCTTTTATGGACTGTAGAAATTTCTCATACTTGCAAAAATTATTTTCTTGTACACAATATGAAAGTTATATATATCCTAAATAAACCAACGTTAACAATGTTCTGCTACCTGAGGTGAAATATTCTGAGTAGTCAGGATCAATCTCTTCGCACTGGAGTTGCCGATAGGACTTTGAACCAGCAGGACATGGCTTTTGCAGGATAATAGTGTGAGTTAGATATAAGTACTGATCTCCCTTGATTCCCCGTGCCCAGTTAAGCTCTTTGAGGGTCCATCCAATGTGGTATTTACCATACTATTGTTATTATTATTATCCCGTGATAAGATAACAGCGACAGAATACCAATAAGGACAATGATAGCAGCAGGTTATCTCCTACCCAGATCTTCCACAGTCAAGCGTTAAACAGAGTGAATTAAGCAACAAAAATACTACAACAACAACTACAACAGCTACCAACCAAAAATAGCACCAATGATAACAATACAACTGCAACACCAGTAGCAAGATTATCTGACCTTTGGGTTGCAGATTCTCCAGTGTCCCTCGACTGGACCTATGCAATTTTTTCCACCATTCTTTGGTCTGAAAATGAATGAATGAATGAATGAGGAAGTAAAAATGAACGAATGAATCCACAATGCACCAACAGTTGGTCAGTAAATCAGTAAATCAGTTAATCACTCACTCACTCACTCAATCAATCAATCATTCAATAAACCATTCAATCAACTAAGTACTCAACAAATTAATTAATCAATCACTTAACGAGTCAATTAGTTCAGAGATCGATCGATCGAACGAGCAGTCAGCAAGGCAGGCAAGCAATCAACTGATCTGATAATTGTTTATACTTATGCAATAAAAAAGGTTTAATACTTTAACGAGGCTGACAACAGTTAAAGCGCATTATAGCAATTATACTTTGACAGATAAAAAGTATGTACAATTGTTGTGAAGCAAAAAGTTGTTTTTAGAATGTAGTTGTTTTCATTCTCTTTTAGTTGTTTGTCAGTTTGTTGTTTCCGTGCAAATCTGTTGATGTAAGGGTCTGCTTGACCACACAGATGTTTTACGTTGTTTATCTTGGTTTATTAAGAGCCCTTATTGCTAAGTTTAGTCTTCGTAAGTAGACATGTTTGGGTTAGTGCCTTTATGATTTGGTTATTCTGTTAGTCAAGTCTATAGTCCAAGGTTATTCAAGGTTTAGGACACACTAGGAGTTTCTAAGTTTAGGGTGTGTTGGTTTTCTTATTTAGTGTTTGTATATAGTAGGTTTCCGTTTAAGCCTAGTGTTCGTTTGTACTCATTCGTTATTGGCAGTTCTCGATCTGCGTTGGTTCTTGTAGTAGTTCTGTTTATATTCGCTTTCTTAAGTGGTTTCCGATGATATCTCTGGTTTTCCAAGGTCACCTAGTTTTTGTTACCAAAACAAGTCTACAATTAAGATATATAACTAACTAGCTATCAGAGATGAGATTAGATGAGGTTAGACGAAAGATGAGATTAGATGAGATACCAGCCGAAAGAGAACAGATGTGATACCAGTGAAAGTAGAGAGCACAGATTAACAGAAGTCTCATTAAAGAAGACGAATCCAAAGAGAACAGAGTCTTGGTGCCTCTCGTTGAGTACAGCCCTTTTACCAGCTACTACCCAACAATTGGTCTAGTACCCAACACAATCATCATTAAGTGATCCTGTTACAAATTTTCATAACACAAATTCCCAATTATTGGTGTACAGGTCCCCGTGACTAAAGCAACAGACTTAGCTCCTCTTGTTTATTATCGAATTATGTTAAGGTCACAGAGCTCGTTTCTTGAGTTAAGGTTAGGGGTTTTTAACAGGTGATACTGCTGTTATGATTGCTTATTATACAAAAATGATGGCTGAGACTTGTCTACCAATGATTGGACATGTGTGGTATCATATCGATATTGTAGGGTCATCTGATAGAGAATGGTAGTATACTGATTAACAAAAGAATAAGTGATAGAAATAACTTGAAACTGTTTTTAACCGCCTTTAATCCACTACAACTCTTACGCTGGATTGTTGCAAGTTCTTGTCCTAGACTGAACACCTCCACCACAGGACCGGGTACACTTTGTATAGGCCGACCAGTTGCTCCAGCGACCATTGATAACTTGTGATCCATCGTCTGTACAAATACCATTTATACACCACTGAAAAATAAAAGAAACAGCAGCATTTCATGGAGATGTTGTTTTCATCACAAACAGTAGAAACTTATGCAGTTGCAATGGCCCTCAAGTTACAGAATACTCCGCAGTGTTTTCATCAACACTGTTTAACTTGGTTTCTCGTATAATTATCGTCATCGATCCATTGTTTGACATTGTTTAGCTCTGTGTAAATTCGATTTAGGGTCCTTCAATTGCGTGTTTAATTATTCTCAAATTCGAAGAAACGAAAAACAGTTATGTCTACTACTGTGTGATTTAATTGTTTTGTTCACGGTAAAGAGGCTTCAGTTATGTGTGATAAATGTGTTGTGTTAGGGACAGTTTGTTGTCCCGCGCCCCTCCGTACCCCCCACGTGTGGGTCACGTGATCTGTAGAACCATGTGCT
>OMLO01005143.1_pt1 | contig 10968 bp, 4 predicted proteins | sample 1674811 | NCBI WGS metagenome assembly OMLO01 (sample SAMN06265003, study PRJEB25207) | coral metagenome | isolation source: Coral host | place: Mexico:La Bocana,Puerto Morelos, Mexico | collected 2008-11-13 | reverse complement strand
AAAATATATGCATGCTGTACCGAGTCCCTCATCATGATTTTTGCTCAGAAAGGAGTGTTTAAAATACCCCCCCTCTCTAACATGTATAACAAAATCTTCAGATTCTTATATAATTCCTTGACTAGTGAGCCATCTTAATGTTAAAAACAAAATATAAACTAAAAGGAATAAATACAATCAGAAGCAACTAACTTGTACTGTTGTGTTAGGAGTCTTACCACTGCATTAACATACTAAACAGTTAAACATTTTATTCACTGATTAATAAAAAACTGCAGAGGTGTTGGAAGGCGACGATCCCGTTAATGCTAATGCCCGGGGGTTAGCCCGGGGGGGGGGGTTGGGCACTGCTGGAATTGACTGATGCATTAGTGTGAGTCAAAGTGAGATCAAAGTTTTCAAGACTCATGCCTTAGGTGTAATATTTAGCAGCTATATCAATGCGGTATTTGCCGATTTCTTTGCGGTATTCCGGAGTTCAGAACCCCTCAATCCCCTCAATGACCTCCTCGACCAGGTCCGTTCCCACATGTGTGGCTGTAGTCATGTGATTTTGTTTTGCACCAAGAGCTAAGAGTAGGTCCCTTGATCTCCCTTGACGGCCTGGATGCCTTGTTGCCAATATTGCTAAAAAAGGGAAGTTACAGTGACTGACAGGTCAAATAAGTTTAACTGGCTGGTAGAGCTAGTGGACTTTACCTGCTTCACTTCCATTTCTTGCTGTTGACTTGGAGAAATTCCGGGCTGCATCGTGAACAAATTCCCTGTAATTTATGACTTCAAGCTTCTTCTGTTCTCCTAGCAATTCCTAAAGATTTAGGCTACTCACCACGCTGAGAAAGAGTGTGAAAAATTCGCGAAGGAAAACTCTATCTTGCCTCACAGTTCACACATGCTGATCCGCCATATTGATTTGAGCGCGAAATGGTTGATGGGGAATGTGGTTGTTTTCGTTCACAGGCCCTGCCGGCATTTCCCCAGCAGGGTAGGGTAAATAAAATTTCAAGCATTTTGGCCTGCAACGGGGCGAGGGCTGAGACTGGCCATTCCATATCCAAAATTGCCATCCAGTAGACAAAGTAAGAGAGGAGGAATCCCTCCTTTAATGCAAACCCCTTTTATCAACTGGAAAGATTCATAGTATTTCTCCTTTGAATTGCAGCAATGCCCCTGAGTATGGCCGGGTCAATCTATTTCTTTTCAGTCCAGTCCCAGGGATGGAAAAGGACAATAAACCATTTTACAGTTGTCTGCTTAGCGACCTGGCCTTTAAATGGCAGCGAGGCTGGAGGTGACCTTGTTTTGATACAGACCTTCCTGCTATTGTTGTGGAAATCTAGTTGTTCTTATGCTAACCACTCCAAATTTACATTAGAAAACCAGAGAAGTTTGTACCAAAGCAAGGTCACCGTCAGACTCGCTTGCATTCACAGGCTAGGTAACTGAGCAGACAACTGTAAAATAGTCTATTACCAAAGTTTAGGTCATAAAATTTTATAAAATATGGTCTGCTCCCAGCCCATATACCACAAACGTATTTCAAAAAGTTACAAGCAGCCAGTACTGATTATGATAATGATAGGGAAGAGAATGGGGTGGGGCACAAATTTGACAGAGTGGACAGAGTGGGGGAAGTGACATTTCATATAACAATGGAATATAATATTAATATAGATAATATTACAACAAGAACATGATTGTGACAAAGTCAGTTAAAATATTAATAATCTTTGTAAGATCTGTACTCAGTTGAACAGTCTTTATTCATACATGTAGTATTGACAGTCTTTATTCATAGTACTGACACATTTCTACAGTTGAGCCTTCTCTTGAGGATATCTCTCTACAATGACTCCCCTTGTTTCGTCCTGACAGATAGCACATATAATTTCTATTATTTTAACCTCTCTACAATGGCCATGGCCACTAAAACATGTCCCAACTGGCAAAATAACCTCTAGTTGAAAAGGGCCAGTAGATCAATGACTGTAAGTCTTTGGTCTCTGTTTCTGTCATACTGATACATTTCAATTGTGTTACATGTATGTATTTATGTGTTTATTTGCCACAATAAGCATCTTTTAAAATAAAAAAAGTTGCAGTCCCTGAAACAGCCCTAGTTTACACTCCTTCTTCCCCAGAACAGCCACCTCTCTACAATTTCCATGTTCCTGTCCCCAAGGTGGCTGTTGTGGAGCAGTTCAACGATAACTAACACTTATTTATGTTTCCTCTGGACATGCCAGTAGCCTTACCTAAACTACATTATGGGGTGGAACCAGAGACCAAGTAAAAAACGTTTCATACCAAGTAAATGCAAAAAGCATCCTATATTTCACCTACAATCCATAAAATTCCACCAGTGCTAGCTTGTTACAGGTATTTCATGCTACCTATGCCTTTACAGAGGATAGCATGACTGAGTGGTTAGGGTGCTGCACTTGAAATCTTGAGTTCACTGGTTTAAGTCCTGCTCTGACCACTTAGCAAAAGTAGTAGACCATAGTTCAGGGCACTGGCTACATTTGTAACTAGCCCCCATTGGATCACCAACTGAACCAAACCCCTTGAACAGGCTATATTACATCTATATTAGAGCCTGATATGTGAATAATGCGTTGTTGCATTTGGCATCAAGGTCACAAGAAGCAATGACACTTATTTCAAATTTAGTTGTGGAAAAACTCATTTTCAGATTTCTGATTAATTAAATTAACATAGTCCCCAAGTATGGTCATACAAAAAACCCTGGGATTATCTTACAGTATGCACTAGGCTTTTAACTTTCCTTTTCAATAATAAATTAATTGTATCTTCATAATACAGATACCAGTGTGTCTTTTAACTGTCATAAGTCAATACATATGCAGATTGAGGACATGTAAGTCAGTGATAACATTGATCTGCATACCATGATCTTTTACTTCACAGGTTTTCTTAGTTACCTACTGTTTCAAGGAATAATTGAATTGATTTGCGAACTTTTCTTGATAGCGCTTTGTAGCAATATTGTCCATTTCATCTGCAACTCGTCGCATTGCCTTTTTATCTAATACAATTTTTCCTAGCCGATTTCTCGCTGTGTTCTTTTGCTTTTTAAGATCTGTCAGACCAGAGCTTTTTAACTCCTTGTTAGCACTAGCTTTGGAGGAGCTTTTGCACTTTCGTTTCCTTTTCCCTCCCAAGTCCAAGCCAGTGGCTGCCTCAACCTCAAGCTGAATCTCCTTCCAGTCTGTTGCAGAGGAATCTTCATTTTGTTTGTCACTTGTACCTGTACTTGTGCTGGTTCCTTCTACCCCAGCACTTTTTACAGGGGTGCCTGTTTCATCCCGTGCGACGATCTTCCCATGCAATGGACATTTGACTCTATCCTGTCGTGGGCAAAGCTTACCACTTGGCAATGGTGCACGACATGACCACTTGACTGGCTGAAAACTACCAGAAAAAGTCACCATTCTTGTGGGCCTGGCTGCTTTCTCGTCTCCTATGAGATATTCTCCTTCATGCTCTTTTGACGCCCAATTATTATCAAGATATGTCTTCACCATCTTATGCACTTCAGCATTGGGATCTCCCCAGAAATACAGGTCCATATCAAATGGTACAACTGGCGCTTGCTTCAGTAGTTTCTGTCTTTTTTCATCTGTCAATGACTTGGTGTTTTCATTGGGAATGGAATAACTGTCAGCATTTGACAGCTGGTCTTTCACATGTGAGAGGGCAGTTGCACGAGAAGTGGGGTCTCCCAGTTCTCGAGGGTCAGCAGCAAACTGTTTTAGGAAGCTACATCCTTCATTGGGTACTTTGCAACTTGATTCTGTATAAAGAGAAAAAAAATTAATTGTTTGGTACATGTATGTAAATTTACATCTGAAACCTTTCACTGTCTATGAGAAGGACAACAGTGGGATTTGACAAGAGTAAAACATCACAACCAAGATTAAAAGACAAAAATAAGTAAGTTTGTATTTGCTGCTAAACTTGTGTCAGCTTACTAAATAAATACAATGTTAGGATGAAATTTGACCAGTCAACATAAAATGAGAAATGTCAGTTTTGGGTAGGAAAAATCCTCACCATAACTAAAGTGCTTGCTGTTTAATCAGAGGGGAATCCCTGAGGGACACTCTCATATAAAAAGAATGGAACTGCTTGTAGGAAATTTTGAAAAGAAGCCCAAGAGGTACCAGTATCCCGTGGCATGGCTCAAAATGTTTTCACCTCTACGAGGTACAAATCCTAAATCAACACATTAACTCTTGTCACATATTTTTGACTAATACTCTAAAAGGTAATGCAAAAGCTCTGGCTCTAGATCTTTTGAGGTTGAACACCCTAAGAAGTATCAAAACCAAATTTTTAACCGCTCACAGGTATGTGTATGCAGAGCACCTTCTTTTTTACATGTGAGTTCCCCTCACGGTCACCTACATTCATGTTGCATCTTACATTTGTACATGTAAGCATAAGAAAAATATTGCTCACAGGCTTAGTAAATGCAACTTTTGCAAGAGACGTTTTATAGGCAAAATCTCTGATTACTAGACTGCCCATTGCTGACTGGCCACTATTTTCAACCCTGCAAGTTGTAAGATCTATTCTATTTTTCTCTTTACCTGTGGATGACTGTTGGGTTTTTGCCATTGGTTTAAGACCATATCCTTCTTTGTCACTTGGAGGAATGACTAACTGAACTCCTTCTTTCTCTGGGACATCTTCAAAATCTTCAGTGTCATCATCTTCATCACTGCTGTTATCTGCTTTTTCTCGCAAGGAAACGCTTTCCACATTATCAACCAGAGGAGTTATTTTAAGCTCAAGGAATTTACTTTTTGATGCCTCCAAAGTCCTTTTCAGATCAATGAGCTGTTGAATTTTAAGTTGCATTCCTTCACCTTTACTTAACACAGACAGCCACTTGTTTATCATAGGTAAATGTTTGTGAGTCAGTTCTTTATAAAACTCACAGACTGTCTTCAACACAATGCTGTTGTCATCAGTTTCTTTAATTTCTGGACCACTCTTGTCTAACTTGATAGTCAACTGGTATGACCTTGTTGCAAGGCCATGATTTGATAAGAGCTGCACATTACCCTCATCTTTGACTTTTTTGCAATCAACATCAGTAGTTTGGTTGTCCATTTGATCATCAGTTACTTGTTTTTCACCAACATCTTCTGTGACTTCACTTGTATCTTGAGCTTTGGTGACACGTTCATGATTGGGCATTTGCTCAAGCTCTGAAGAAGACGCAGATTTATCTCCATCGTGTATCTCATATTCATCAGGATGAGGCAGCAACAGCTTGAAACAATTCTCTATCTCAGTTGCACACAATTCCATTTCACTCATCATGTCAGCCATTTCATTCTCTACCCGAATTATCTGTCCATTTATAGCATTCCTCTTTCTTCTTTGTCTCTCTTCATATTGGCGACTTTCGGCTTGTGTTCGAGCGGTATGAGAATGAAATTCAACATTTTTCACCCGTTTCAAATAATTGTACCCTAAATCTAGTTTTTTGTAGTGTGGCCCAAATTTACGATGCCAACTGTCTATGGCCTCTACGGCTTTTTCTTTGAGAACTTTCGCAGCAGATTTCGGTAGTGGCAGCGGTTGTTTATAATCTGTTTCCACTGTAAGCTCCAAAAAGATCTGAAAGTCGATTAGTAACATTTCTCTGAAGGTATGGGAGCGAAGGAAGAGCTCTTTGATGATCTGGAATGATGAAAGCCTTATTTCTGCGTGGTTCTTCTTAAGCTGAGTCAGAACTAGGTGGTATACATGTTTCACGTACACATCTGATTTCTTACATATGGCTTTAAGTTTCTTCATAAGATCATTACTTAACGATGGATCACCGGAAGTGGTCAGGTTACTGACAATTTCGCCCAGTTGCTCAAGAACCGACAGATCGGCCGCCGACTCCATCTTCGATCTTCTCAAGGATGTTTACAATCGGCTGATATCAGCAATTTTAACCACTTAGTGACCACTCCTTTCCGTTAGCCGCTGTGCTAGGAATTTCTTACTGCAGGTACAGAGGTTTCAAAAATTTAAAAATGGCGGGGATTTGTGATTTGTTTTCTCGTTGGGAAAACAAATATATGCGAGTTTGTAGTCAATGAAAACCACGAAAAATTGTTTTCCCGGAATCTGGTTAACGTTTTAGAGAGGCATTGGATGAAACAATTAGATGTAAGCCTTAACAAATAGAGAGACTCCAAACCCGTTCGTTTGCGTCGGACTTCGTGAACATGAAGAACTCGAAACAAATACTTTCCATAACAAGTGCTGCCGTCGATGCGCTATCTAGGGCAAGGGACGTCCAAAAGGACAAGAGAGAAGGTTTACAACAAGTGAAACCTTCAGTTCCAAGAATACGAAAGGATGTCACGCAGTCAGTTTCATCACGCCATCCTTCGCCCTTGCCTTCTTCCACTGTAGATGACCGAGTTTCTGACCAAGTAAATAGAGAAGTGAAAGATCAGTTATCTTCATCACTTTTAGAACCCTCTTTCAGTGGCACTCAGAGAGTAAGAGTACCTTCAAGACTGCTTCGTGAAATTAAGTCACCACTGGAAAGGAGTTCTTCCTCGAGTGATTCCAAAGAAACCCCTGGGGTAACTAGGATAGGTAAGGTAAACCCTGTAAAAAGATTAATACCTGGATGAGGGTGGCACTACTTGAAATTTTCGGGAGGCGCAGTTACCTCATAGTTAGCGTGCTCGTTTCCAGATAAAGTGGTCCGTGTCAGAGTCCTGACCAGGAACATAGCTAGTGTTGTGTTCTTGGGCAAGACACTTTACTCTCACAGTGCCTCTCTCCGCTCACGGGTGTATAAATGGGTACCAGCGACTTTAATGGAGGGGGTATTCGTTGTCACGGACTAGCATCTCATCCAGGGGGAGTAGAAATACTCCTTGTTGCTTCATGCTGCAGAAACTGGGATAAGCTCTGACCTTATGGGCCACTTGGCTCATATGCAGACTTAACCTGTAACTGTAATTTTTTGGGTAAGTGACAGACAGAATCCACCAGCCTAATGGAGATTTTTACTAGTCGAGGGATATTGTTCATGACTTTCTTTGCACACTGATGTGTTGGCAGTTTTGACAGTTGGTGTCCAGAGTGTATTTTGTGTGGGCTGCACTGAAGATATTTGACATGGATATTAACTTTTTTTGGCTTTAATCCTTCAATATTTTGGTGTGTCTTTGCGTGTGTCTTCACATGAAATTTACTTGAGGTTGATGTAAATAATGTGTTAGGAGTCCTACAGGAAAAACGATTTACATATATCTAGTGAATTTAGGGTGCCATGGACCTTATGGTGTTGTCCATCTTTATTTGATGACGGGAAGGATCAAATTATGTGTATTGGCTCTTAAAAGAGTCAAAGTGAATTTGCCTTGACAGCCTTTGAATGAAATAGTGAAGAATGGTTTGATAGTATTGGCTTCTGATTAGAAGGGAAGATCATCATCCAGGGAGAACTGGGGATGAGTCCCATACAAACACTGCAATTTCTGTCTGCCTCAACTATCCGTCAAGATGGCATCAAAAACCATGATTAGGTCTATAGGGGAATCCTTGTTTACAATATTTGCCTCATTAGCATTAGCAATTCAGTTTCTGATGGAACTACAAATAAATCAGTTCTGAATATTGAAAGTTCATAGTATGATTAACTCTGCCAATAAATATGAGCCAGGTCTATTGAATACTTCTTGCACAACATGGGTTAAAAAACTCAAAATTTTACAAAGAATGTAGAAGCTCATTAGCGCTTTTGCCACCCAGAGATTTTGCAGTTTTTGAAAGACAATTTCTTCTTGAATATTATACACAAAGAGCTAAAACTTTCACCATATATTAAATTCCACTAGCTCTTTAGCTGCCTGGAGTCATTTTATATCTAACATGTTTCCTTCTGTACGTAAAGCCCTATGCAATTGAGCAAAAATGTGAACAATGATGTCAGCAGGGATTCCCCTAGTCTCATCATGATGACCCTTGCTAATTTAAACCAGAGTAACCAAAAGCATTGCCTTTTCATTTACATTTGGTAAAATTACTTATAATGCTTGTTTTCATCCAGTTGATGAGCAAATGAGACCCACTCCAGTGAAAGTAATCAGGCATGTTAATGGTCCATCAGCATGGATTTTATCTCAGGCAGACAGTCTTCCCCATAATGTTAAGCCTCCAGATCCTGTGAATACTGTTGGAGAGCCTTCTGTGGATGACACAGCACATGGAATGATATCAAAAAGAACTGAAGAAAGTAGCTTGGCTGGAAAACAAGTAACTGAAAACACAGTGCAGCATCTTGAAGATGAAGCTCTTGCAACAGAGTTTTATGAAAGAACTAAGGTACTTAGAAAATACTTAGCTCTAGTTTGGTGGTTGTGTCCCTAACTGATAAAAATGCTTTTCATTTGTTTCTGTAAAACAGAGTTGATCCACTCTACAGTGACTACGATAGGGGCAAAAATAAATTGGATGATTAAATCATCAGACATCACCCAACAATAAAATAGTACAGCTGTATGTCTTTCATCAGATGATACCATTGTTATTAACATGGGCATCAGAACACATTTGCATATTTGTTTTTCCTAGCCAATCACAGTGACACGCTCTTTTTAATGCACAATCTATACTAAATAACATACAGTCAGTCAACTACAATATATTTTTATTTGAATGCTATAAAGAACATATCATTAAGACATTCATGTTATGTGTGCATGTAGCAAACTCTTTTATTATAATTGATTCATTCATTATCTCTGAAAAGGATTTTATTTCATTTATTATCTCTGAATAGATTATCTCTGAGAATCCTTTTCAGAGATAATATGGCACAATAAAATGGTACTATGATGAAATATTTACCCCTTGAGTTTTCAGGTGTATAACATAGAATGCCACGAGAGAATAAAAATGCTGTTTGCTGTTTGCAAATATCTGCTTTAGTTCTGGAGATATTTAGTTTGAAAAATGTGTGAAATATGGAACTACGAAAACCCAATACACTCAACCAGTAGCATATCACCTATCTATGCGATATGCTTCTGACTCAACCCAAAGTATATGAATAGAGCTATCTCAGTCAGTTTGCAGCATTGACCATTCAAACTTGGTAGGCCAATAGTTCTACAGGAAACACACCTATGGCTATAAAAAATTCTGTTCTTATGGAAACTCACTTTTTTCCAGTCCCCCACCCACTTGATTTTCATAGTTGTTGATTTTCAGCTCCATTCGAGCTAATATTTCTTTACTCTTGCTGGATTATGTATATGAGGTACCATAAGCAAATATAAAAATTTGAAATGTTAAAAGTGGCCATAAAAGCCTTCAATACTATAAGTGGGGAGGTCTTGAACCTAGTATGTTGCCATGGTAACAAAATGTTGAGCTTACATTGTGGTGCACATTTAGTAGCCTCTTACTAATCTTACTACTGAGTGTATGATGTCATTTCATGACTAATTTGCATATTTTGAAACTTGAATATCTTTGGATAGAAAAGAGATATTTGAAAATTGTATACAGTTTTTTTTATTTTACATAAAGACTACTTGTTTATGTTTTAAAATGGCTTAGTTATGAAACATGCGATTTTCATCATAGTACCAAGTGCTTTAAAATAAATATTGCATAAAATGTACAAAATAGCGTGTATTGTTTTCATCATTAATTTGCGGCTTTTTTTGATCAGAAGGCTTGTAAGATACCGCTAGAACGTTTTGTCAGTGATGTGTTAAGGAAACAAATTACGAATTGCTTTAAAATAGTTTTAAGAAAATGTGTTTTCAAAGTCTGTTAAATGCCTCCAACATTTTAACACAGGAAATGACTGTTAAATTATATTTCCACTTATTACCAACTATGGTAAGTAGAACCTGGTGGGTCAAATAGTTCCTAAAATAGTCATCTCAATAAAATTCTGTTTGCAATTGAAGAACAGTGACCTCCAGCTTTTACTGCACTTTTGCAATATTTCATAACACGATTACCAAGTGAGTTAAGCTTAGAAAATTTAAGGTCATTCCACTGAAATAGAACCTGCACTGAGATTTTTGTCAAGCTTTGCCTATTGATTGTTTATATTATAGGAACTTAAATTTTGAAATAAAAATCAAGGGTCCCCACGTTCGTTTAGGAGCAAGCACATTGTTTGTACCCAATAAATCCTTATTACAATATCACTATGATTGTAGTCATGATTACTTGCTTAATTCACATTTCCCACAATTGCTTCTTGTTCTACACTGAGAATTGGGTCATATTTATTTACATAGAGAAATTTATTATTCAATTCAAAACAACAGTAAAAAATTATAGGTCACCACACTCATTTTCTGAGGAAATGACGATTTACCCCTATGGCAGGGTCCAGCCGTAAGGATAAAGCCGCCATTTTCTAATGCGCGCACGCTAATCGGAAGGGAAAATTGTGCGCAGTATTGGATGTGCAGTGCAATACTGGGGAATGACCTTAAATTCTCTTTCTTTATTGTTTCATAGTGTCTGAATCAAAATGTTGTGTCAATGTTTTGCAAAGAAATGCTTCATTTCCATCATGATACTTGCTCAATAGACCAATTCCGATATATATTTAAAATTCAGCCTTAAACAATAGACCTCAGCACAAGGCTCTAGGGAATAAACCCCACAAACTCTGTAGTTATTACCCAGAGCCTTGTGCTGAGGTCTATTGTCTTGGGCTGAATTTTAATATATTGAAATTGGTCTATTCTTTGAATTTTAAATTGTCTGTTTTTTATTTTAAAGAATGTGCCAACCAAGGGCTTGTTCCAAGGACAGCCAAAGTATGGAGTCCCAGTTTTCAACCCAGGCAAAGAAAATGCAGGTAAATATTTAACAATTATTCCATGAGACCGCGTTGGATATGAAGTGATAAATAACCAATGAGCGCGTAGCGCGAGTTGGTTA
>OMLO01005142.1_pt1 | contig 10968 bp, 5 predicted proteins | sample 1674811 | NCBI WGS metagenome assembly OMLO01 (sample SAMN06265003, study PRJEB25207) | coral metagenome | isolation source: Coral host | place: Mexico:La Bocana,Puerto Morelos, Mexico | collected 2008-11-13 | reverse complement strand
GAACACACATATGGTGTAGCTCCAGGCCTTATTGTTAATGGACACACAAAAGCTGTCTTCCCTTACATTCCTGCTCCACTGGAGTACATTCTACAGGAGCTTCTGAAAAATGCCATGAGGTAAACTAGTGAATCGTTGACTTCTAAAGACATTTTCCCAGCCTTGTTCATTCAAGTACTTGAAGCAATGGTTTCTACTACTCTCTCCAAGTGACCAAGTGGAAAGAATAAAATGGAGAAATTCAGAAAACAACCACATATAAGAACAAGTGGAATTAGAACATCAGGCGGAAAGTTGGCTAAAAAAGCACCACATATGTAAGAACCAATTAGGCCTGACAAATACAACGTGTTCTTACAGAAAAAGAAAGAGGATGCCAGAATATGAATGTAGTCATATTAAAGTACTACCTAATGGCATTATATTACCAGTAATATTATCTATTTTTTTTTTAATCTATTGTAGTGTAATTGTAAGTAATAAAATATTGTATGTTAATTAACCTCTGGTTATGTGTACAGTATAGTACTGTATTTCTAAAACAAATTTAAAGAACGTTTTCAGGCTGATTTCTCACTTAGCACCTGACAGATAAGAACTCAATCTGCCTGAACCACAGCATCAGTTTCCTATAGTGGGGTGTTAACTGTATTATTCTCATGCAAGAAGTGTGATTTTTAATTTTGTTTTCATTCCAGAGCCAGTGTGGAGCATCACCTTGACAGACCACTAGAGGTGCCAAATATTGTTGTCACACTGTGCAGTAATGACACGGAATTCTTTGTCAGGTAACAACGACTACAGTTCAAACATACACAGCAAACTCGCAGACAGAACTAGTATCCAGCCATTTACTCGACCTTGTCATGTCTGTGTAGCCTGCAGTGCAGTCGTATTTTGGGCGCGAGTGCGCATTTCCTTATTACGCCGCCATCTTGGAGGATTGGGGCGAGGTAATATTTGCCAAGGGCGTTAAGTGGAGAAAATGGGCCTCTGCACCAGCCCTCTACCTGTCAACTATCTAGTCATAATCCAAGATGGCGGCATCGAACCGATTTATCTAGCGTTCCGTTCCAAAATAACGTCTACACTGCAGGCTTTGTCTGCGAAGCACCCACCCCTTCCAACTGCAAACAAACAAAAATAAAGAAGGCAAAAAATGCACCTTCCACAAATGAACTGAGAAAGTAAGCAAAACTAATGTGAGCAAAATCTGTATTGAAACTCTGGTTTCAGCTTCAACTTTGTACATATTTTAATCCATTGACCATACCTGTTATATTTCATCCTTACTTCCTAATAGTTGAGTATCATCCGTTCCAAAGTACTTGGTCTCTTGCAGGAGTTCAGTTAGGTTGGGGCAGCACGAAACATTACTGAACGCCTGAAGAGGCTATTAAGTATTGTACTTCACATTCATGAATGTTGGTTTTCCTTTTTTTTTCTTGTTTTTTGAGCTTTTGGAAATACTTTTATAAAGAGATGAAATTGTCTCTTAAACCTTTTTTTCATGTAGTGCAGATGAGTAATGTTTTAAAAACTGCCTCTTCTCTGTAGAGTTTCTGATCGTGGAGGAGGCATTCCAGAATCTAAGCTCCAGGATATCTTTAAATACTCATTTACCACCATGGGAGACCGTAGCACTATCAGACCCTCGGATAGTGAAAATATGTTTTCCGAGATGTGCGCTGGGTACCCAAACAATTCACCCAGCGGGGGTCCCATGGCAGGCTGGGGCTTTGGCCTCCCTACGTCACGGGCCTATGCCACATACCTCGGAGGGTCCCTACAGCTGCAGTCCATGGAGGGCCTGGGAACGGACGTGTATTTGCGACTGAGGCATATTGATGGAAAGAAAGAGAGCTTTCGAATTTGATCCAAGACAGTTGGTCGTGACTACTTCGAAGGAGCTGTGTTTCGGTTAAACATTAGTTTTGAAATTTCCTTTCCAAAAAATACAAAACAGATTATTATAATATAAACGAATTAGGATTATTGTATATCGGGAAGATTAGAAATAATTGCAGTCTGTCAATATAATCGATTGACAGCCAGAATCGTTTCTTACTTCTAAGTATTAGGTTGAAATCCTATTGGGCGAGCATTCATATCAAAATCTACTGAGCTGTATTTTCGTGGTGGTGTTTATGTTTTAATATTGTACAAAAAATTTGGGATTTTTTTAAATTTTGAACTCATTGCGTCACCAGTTAGAGTGGAAGAGTTAATTTACATTCGCTTTGGGAAGTTAGAATTGTAATATTGATTATTAAGGTACAGTTAAACGTCTTGATCCGTCTACCACTCTTGCAAATCATGCTTGATAACTGAAAAGAATTCAACATGAAACTCTCTAGTGATATTTGGTCTCTTTGAAGTGCAGTGTTGAATGACCTTGTTCGTATGGACACAAAGGCAAAACCGACTTAGGAAATAAGCACAGAGGTCTTTTGAATAATTCTACTAAGTAGTTGGTTTAGTGAATAGCGAGACGTGATAATGACCAAAATACTTCTTTTTTTGCCATAGCCCTTTGGAGGTGTATGGTCAGCAATTGATAATACTAATAACAAAGTTACAATATAACAAATAAGGTGATTTTATTTTGTTTAAAATTGAACCTAAAGGTCCGTAAATATTGAAGATCTATAAAGATGATTTCCAGTCCGTACTGCGCAGTCTAATGGTTATAGATAGTTCCCACGCGCTCGATGGAATGCGACTCGATGTTATTCGTTACGAACCAAATACCTTATCTTTGAGGCCTTTCATATTATTTTCCAACCGTTCCGTTTATTTTTACAGCTGCGAAGTTATTTTATCAAGTGCTATGAGAAAAAAAACGAAGCACAAAGCTTTGACCGCCTCGCATCATAATGGCGGTTGTTTTAAAACTTTGAATGTAGTGCGGAAATGTTTACATTTTGCGAGGTTTTACATGCGAGGTCTTACATCTAGTTTGCGCAGTTAGCACTGGAAATAGTCTCTTAAGATAAAGATATTCGATAAAATAAGGAATGGAAACTATTTATGCTGATCGTTATTTTTAAATTGTCGCTTTCCCCAAATGCAGATAGTAACCTAAGGAAAACTTTGGGAGCATGAGAAATTGAAACCGATAGTGTAACGTATTGTAAATTGTTATGTTAATAAATTTTTAAAGATTATTTAATCGTTAAGTTCAGGTGCGGTATTAATTTAACAGACATCTCCTTTCTTAATTTCTTAATGATTAATTAAAGATAATTTTCGAGAATTTTTTTAATGTCTTGAGAAGTAACATTCAAGTGACATGTTCGTGATAGTCACTTGAAGTACTTCTTCACTGTCAAGAGCGACCTGTCGGCGTCCATCACGAATGTCGAGATATGTTAATCGTCGAGAGTTGAACCAACCGCCCTTCTCCCTCTCTCCTTACCTATTGATTTAAACATCGCTGAAGGCTAGCCTGCGTAGCTGGCGGGAGTGGGTGCGCGCGCGAAACTTTTTGCGGCGAAGCCGCTAATTCCCTCGTAGGCTTCGCCCGCGAGGGAATTTTCGCGAGCGGCGAAGCCGCGAGCAAAAACTAGACTCCTCCCCATTCTTCTCGTGACCTGAGCGGCTTTTTGCACTCGCGTTCGGGACCGAAGTTCGCGCGGCTACCCACTCCCGCCGGCTACGCAGGCTACTGAAGGCAAGAAAGTTTAGCGTGCCAACCTCCATTCAAGGCCGAGAGAAGTTTCCTTTTGGATGCTTCCCCACTCGCTGTGTAGTTAGGGAGTCCTCGTCGCTCAAATTACATAGATCCGAAAAAGAAAGTTAAGAAAACATTGCCCCAGTACGCGATGATGCTAAACGTTTGTTTTGTTTAGAGGAGTTCGTTCCAACTTCCTGTCGCGCCACTTCGAAACAAACCATCTAAATTAAATTTTGACTACGAGCAGTCTGGTTTTGTTTACGAAATCCAACGTGCCAATGTAAAAGTTAAAGTTACGTAAAGAAGGGGAAAGAAATAATATTTTTCCTTATTTCCGCGTCCGCACTTCTCGCTGCTCGTCGTTTCTCCTTTGTTTCGCATTGATGTATTCGCGTTCCACGCTAGATCGCAGTTTTAAAATAAACTAATAAATTGCGCGACGACATAGCAGTTCATCAATTTAAAGGGTGTGTCTCAGTCATTGAAATTCTTATGCATGGTGTTGATTAAATTAAACATCCGCTTAACCACTTCCCTTTTTAAAGTATATATTTATTTACACCGTCTCATTGAAAATAGCCATAATTAATATTTCTAATTACAGAGTTCTGGGAACTTAGCTTGAAGCAGATGTTTTTCACCGATGCTTAACGTCCGACTCGGTTGTGTAGGCTAAATCCTGGGATTTTTTCGGTGGAGGCGTGGTGAGTGCGCTCGACTCAGGATCGAGCGGTCTGGTTTCGAGCGCTGGCCGGGGACATTGTGTTGTGTTTTTGGGTAAGACTGTTTACTCTCACAGTGCCTCTGTCCTCTCCGGTGTACAAATGAGTTACGGAAAACTGGGGGGTAACCGTACGATGAACTAACATCCCATCCAGGGTAGAGTAGAAATATTTCTAGCCGTCACGCATGCTACAGAAACCGGGATAAGCTCTGGCCTGATGAGCTCGTATGCAGACTTAACCTACCTTGCCTTACCTAGCAGGTAAAGAAGACAGTAATGCGGTTATGATGTGACAAAAAAATTTGTTTGAAGCACTGATAAGGACCATTAGGTAGTGACTGATCATCCTATCAAGTTGTTAGCAAAAATACGAATGCGACGATAGAAATGGATCGGACTGAATGGAGATTTCATTTGTGCTTCTTTAAAACTGGCCCTTAAAAAACCCTCTATCGGTTTTTATAAACTAGGTCCCTGTGCGCCTTCTGATTGGTCGAAACCCATGTTGTATCAGAGTATAAAACATAGAAAAAGCGCGTGTTTTATTGTTTTTCGCTGCATTACCTCTATATTATAAAGCAAATGAAGAAGTCCAAGCCGTGTATTACACTTGTCATAAAACACTTCGGACATTTGAGAGCACTCGAGAAATGAAAAAAACACTCGCCTGCGGCTCGTGTTTTCTGCATTTTCCTCAAGTTCTCTAATGCCCGTCTCGTTTTATCACAGTCTAACGCACGGCTAAGGCTTTTTTAATTGTTAAATAAAGATATCTGCAATGACAGCCATGGGTCTCCGTTCTGAGCTTTCACCGATCTGGCTTGCCACCTCAAAAACAGCTGATTTTAAAGAACTTTCTTGAATCACCGCCCAAAATAGCTGTCTAGCTAATTTTCTCATGCTGAAAGCGTTATACTTATTTATTCCATCTTACAGTTAAACCCGTATTTTTTCATCATCCTTGCTATCACACCTTTACTTAATATTCCAATTTATTTCTTAGCTGCAAAATCGTTCCCTTTCTTATCTTTTCTTCAATATATTCAAAAATAAAAAAAAAAACGTTTTTTTTCCGTGTATCCTGCCAAATATATGGCGTAAATGTTTCAAATTTGACATCCCTCAAAATCTTCCTGGTGTTTCGTACTTCTTCCGTTCTTTGGACCTATTACAAGCTGTTTTTGGAGACTTTGAACCACTGCAACAATTAACAAATTCTGAGTCCATTTCATTACAAAGTAAACTAAACCAAACAACAAAAAGCTGCTTATTACCTGTTTTGGCAAAAATATATATTGTTTTTTTTAAGGTTACGAAGCTCAGAAGTCCGGTCTCTTATCTCTTTGTGGACCCCTCGTTCTCCGTTTCCTTATCGGCTTTCGACGGCTAATTTTCGCGATTAATGACATGAGATGACAGACAACATTACCTGTGGTACCACTGGGGTGCTGTCAGAGCTGTCGGTAAAGCTCGAAGCAATAAGCGCCAAAAACATCTGATAAGAAATGTAATATTGTTCTTTATTCTCATACTCTCGAAATGTCTTTCAAAAATGTTGACATGCAGATATCGATCATAACACACATGAATGGCTAAATTTTGCGGACCCATTGTCTAACTTAATTGAAGAGAAAAATTCTTTTGTCATTCAACGGCGAAAGTATTATGGAAGCGAAAGGCAAATTACAATTCAGCACTTGAAAATTTCATGATACCGGCTGATCTTTGATGACTCGCATTCCAAAGTATTCCGTTGTGAAACTTTGGGACGTTCCAGACAAAAGGCCAAGACCTCTGGCGAGGCATAAATAACAATTTACGCCTCTTTGGACTGACGTAACAACAAATGTTTGAGTACAATTGAATGACAATTAACTTTCGGTTCCGCCAAACAAAAGAGAATTTTGCACGTCATTAGAGTGCGAAAACTCAACCATCAAACAGATGTGACGGTGGACAAGGGAAGCTTTCCTTGTTTTGGTCTTCGCTCGCCGGTTTTTCGACATTCCTTCTCCAGACACGAGCGCGCGCATCCAGTGGGCAGTCACGTTCAACATGGCTTTCTCTCCTAACGGAGAGTTCTTCAGTCCCGGGGATCAAAGCAGATTCGAGAATATGATGAAATTGCTCTTGTTCCTGGAAGCAGAACTTCAGCTCAAGGAGGAGATTATAGATTTGTTGCTGGTCTGTATTGTACAGTTTTGATAGTATTTTTTCGTGTTTATTGAAAGGCATCTAAAGTACACAATCGAATATGCGATTTGATTGAATTCGCATTGATTCTTTCGCTGTTTATACTACGATATCCACAAGCCAAGATGGTCTAATGTTTTATTATTGTGGACGCGCTGTATGGACGGAAATTAGAATTTCACTTACTCTTTCTTGAAAAGATGACGTCTCACCGCAATTGATCGCCTTCTCCGAAGTGACTTCGCTCGCCTTTCAAATGGTGTCTCGTCACGTAAGATTATTGCAACAAGTCGTTGCACGATCGCTTCTCATAGACGGGCGAATTTATTTAAACTTCGCGAAATCACACAACCCGATTACATTCATAATTTATTTATTAACTCTGTCTTGAATTTACTGTTCACCGCGGAAAGCGACGAAATTTCGATCTGATAATTCAACATCGACTTGAAATCTGTTGCCAGTGAGTCGAAGTATCGAGAAGTGTTCGTATCTTGATTTTAGTCTACGATACTGGTTTTACTCGACTAGTTATCTTTTTCAGCGGCGCGGGAAGCCGCACGCAAGCTGTTCGCATCTGACGACAATTGCTTACTTTCTGTTATGGACTCGGGTAATTACGAAGACGTGTTCCCTGGGTGGTCAGTAAGTACGGATGTTCGCCTGGAAGTTCCTTTAACAAGATTTGGGAACGTCGTTAGTTTTCCGTTCAAGATAACGAAAACATTCACGCATTAAAATACCACGCTATATCAAACGCAATCAATATTCGACGAAGGAAACAGAGACAATTTTGCGCATACTTTTTGTTCCTACCTCAGTTACACAGTCAGTAGATAATGACTTGTTATCTTCAATTCAGGAAAACCTTAAAAACCATTGTCAATGTATCGCTCTGCTTTTAGAATTCCGCAGATTTCAGGTTGCCAAAAATATATTTTCCTCTTTAAAATAGAAACGCGCTTCAGATATCGCCTTGATTTGCTATTATATTGGAAAGTAATAGAAATTATTTGTGTCATCGAAACGTTCTTGACAAAAGGTCATTATTTTTGCCTTCATTCCTCTCTATTTCGTCCCACGTGAAAAGATAATTCTGTCACAAATTTCGAACTAAACAATGCACAAAAACTTTATTTGCGGGTTTCAAAAAAATTATCGAAACAAAGATTTGAAAACCACGGCTTGATGCCCGTTGTTTCGTTAAAATTGTACACATATTTTGACCCCAAGGACGTCTGTGACGGCACGGATTTGCCATTTCTATTTTGTTCCAGCTAAGTGAACTTTTGATCTTCATGAAATCAAGAAAATGACGTTTTGAATACTTTGAGTTATTCTAACAGCGGGAGGGTTGGGAAAAATAGAGCACGCATCACGTGCTGGAACTGTGTGTTTTCCAACATAGCTAGCATGTGATCAAATCGGTTTCATGTTGTTTTCAAAATGCAAAGAACTCGCTTGTGATCTCATGCGACAGCAGACTGAACTACCTAAAGTAAAAATCTGCTTGTCATGATTGCAGGTTGCACTCGAATGCGTTCTAGTAATCCTTCCAACCGTAAATCATTTAGGAGTCATTCAGCTATATTTAGGCCCATTTATTGATGTCTTTTTTCTATACAATTCTTATTTTAGTAAGCGGCTTTAAAGTTAATCCGGTTTTGTCTGCAGACTTCGAGCGTTCTGTTTTTTATTGAATCAAACTGATCGCTTGGATGCGTTCGCCATCTGTCTAATCAAGCAAAGGTTATATGCTAAAACGTTTTTTATTTATTCAGCTTAAGTGGGCGTTTAAGATATTTTCGTTTCATAATTGAAGTATGGCCAACGATTAGAAATATGAATAATGTTAGGAGCCCATAACCTTGGCCTTCTGATAATGTCTATCAAAGCATTTAAAAGCAGGTCCGCAATGCGTACATGTTTGTGCTTCGCGTACGCCCTATGCGTTTGATTAATTTTGACAGCCTACTTTAAGGAAGTACTCATTGGAAACGGTCTTCCTTGTCCGGGTAGGGTTCTGCTTTCATTTATTTGCTCGTTTAGGTTTTTGGTTGGTTGGTTAATTTATCTGGAATGTTTTAATTGCCCAGAAGTATTAGCAGTATTCATTGGAAACGAAACATACTCCAAAGACAGGAGTCTCAACAAAGAATATCTTTAATGCCAATTGTATCGACTATTTGTATCTTGTTCTCCAGGAAGATGAAAAAAATCAGGATATTCTCAACGAAAAACTGAGTCATTTGAACCGTAAAGAACAACACGACCCGGTCCTAGCCCTAGGGCGAGACAACGTCTACGAGGAGGAACTATGGGAAGAGCATTTCGAAGAGTGGGAGTCTGGTAAAGACTCCTCCTTTGATCACGTAGTAAAGAGCAATGCCAGTCAGCTGTGCGCAGTCGCTGCCATGAGAACTATAGAAATGGCGCAAGCGCAGCACCGGAAGTATATTAAGACTTACAGGTCCCTTGAGAAAACTGGGAAGAGTTACAAGAAGGTAAGGGAAACTCCGGATGATGGTTGGGGACAGTCAGGTTATTTCGTTCAGGCGTTGAGTTCCATTTCATTTTACTAAATCAAGATCTCTCTTTCGTGAAGCTGTCACATGCACAATCACAAGGTTACACTCGTTTTGCCCGAGTTTTGTCCGTTTAGAGGGAAGAAGTGAACTACTTTGTGCAATGCAGCATTCTGACTGAAAAACGTTCCGACTCATCTGTAAGGATGTTGTAACTATCGCACACCCCTCCTTTATCCTTAACGAGACTTGTAGAATACGGGCTTTCTTTATATAACTGATAATGTGGACTTCCCTCGGAGTGCAAGTCATCATGAAACGACGGAACTTCAATGCGGTGCTTTGCGATTTTTCTGTGTGCCCTTCTTGGTTTTCGCAGTACTCCGCGGTCTCGTTTAATTTTAGATAACATTAAGAAGTCAAGATCTCATATGTTACCTGAATCGTCTAAAATAGCAAAGAATTAACGCATTTTATTGGATAACATTTCTTGCAGTTGAAGCAACAGTTGTCTGCTAAAGAACCCAGAATCGCGGCGCAGGAAGCGAATCGGGAGACAGGATCCGAGTGGGAAATCCGTCAACTTGAGATGAAAATCGGAGAATTGCATCTTCAGATCGATTCCGAACGACAGCGAAACGAGGATTTGGAAAGAAAAGTCGAAGAACTAAGCACGACGATTAACAAGGAACGAAGGAAGTGCAGAAAGATCATCGAGACGCTTGCTAACGAAGTGGAAAGGCTCACAAACCTAGTAAAAGCACAGGGGCGTAATGGACATCATTTGAATGGGTTGAAAATGAACCATGACAGACAAGAAAACATCAAAATGCCGCCATCGAACAATCATATGAAGACTTTTCCCATGTCGAACAATGGCGAGATGAAACAGTTCTGCGTGTTATAGAAAGAAATTCAGTCTTGTAGATGTTTATAAAGAGGGTCTTACAAACTGGAGCTTTGTACAAACAGGAGTATTTTCTCATTTACCTCAAGCTTCATCGCGCACGTTTTAGTAAGTGAACGTTCACACCGGTACGGGAAGTCCACTGAACTTCTTATTTATGTTGTACAAGTCTGTTGTGGCTGGAAGCATTCCATTGAAGGTTTGCTTTTTCTGTGGCCATTTCTTCAGTGTCTCTTTCTGTTATGAAGAGACAAAGTTTTAACAGGAAGAACCACTTAATAACAACCGGTTTGAAGAACAGAAACCGTTGTTACCTTGTTAATCAGTGCACCGACCATAGCAGAGGACTGATTATAGTATTTTTGATGGTTTAATATGAATACCCACTCAAAACACAATCCACTCAGGCCGCGTCTGCACTACACGCGAGAAAATATGAAAACCAACAATCACTAGTCATTTTGGATATTTGTTCATTTTGTGATTATCTGCGTTTTCAATTTTCTCCGCGAACTGATTGTGGACTTGGCCTCATTGAGAAAAATACTAGAATTTGTATCAGCAAGTTTGGAAGTAAACAATTTATCCGCTATTCTAGCCAAACACTTGAGAATATTTTGTACAATTTTCCTCTTAACAACCGAGTAGTTAAAAGCTGCCGAAAGGCGTTTGATGGTTTTGCTAAAAATGCCAAGAACCGAACATTACTGAGTTTTGTTCGTCGAATGGTCCTAGGCTCCAGTCGTCGACAGTCGCGATAATTATGGTCAACAAATAGAATATCAAACCACTGGTCGATGTTTGATTCATTAGCGTTTTTTAAAAACGTCTGTAAAATGCATTCCGTTCGTGCAAGCGCATATATGGTGAGTAAATTTATACAGTTGTTGAAACTTAACCCTTGAAGTTCCCGGTTTGGATAACTTTATAGTGTACTTTTGTT
>OMLO01005141.1_pt1 | contig 10969 bp, 3 predicted proteins | sample 1674811 | NCBI WGS metagenome assembly OMLO01 (sample SAMN06265003, study PRJEB25207) | coral metagenome | isolation source: Coral host | place: Mexico:La Bocana,Puerto Morelos, Mexico | collected 2008-11-13 | reverse complement strand
GACATCATAATAGTATAAAATAGTCATAGTCACGTGCCGTTTTTTAATGCAATGTCTGTCTCAAAAGGGTAGATGTTCCAAGGCAATCCCTGATTTCTTTTGAAATCTAGCATGCAATCATAGCTGACCCAAGTCTGTCAGTAACCAAATGCTTCAAACACATTTTCCCAAGCATCGCCACTTTCAGTAATCCAAGCCTTGCAATTTTCAGGCGGCACTCCAAGTAGATATCGCACGCCCCATCCCAAAAGGAGCCATATGTCCAAGACCCAACCTCACAAAATTACTGGCAATCCTTGAACATCTTTAAATGATTTTGCAGAAATGCTTGATAGTTTAATTACTGTATTTCCAATGGCTTTGGAGGTGAGGGAGGAGCCATGCTATCTATTTTGCAGATGGTGTACTCCACAAGTGGTTACTAAATTGAATTTCTTATCAGGAATAAATATGAATAAATCATCCAAAGCCAAGGAGAGGCAGGCGCCATCAGTTCATCCGAATCCAGGGATCTCCCCAAAAAGGCATGCACCATTGCAGTTATACGATTCAGGTTGGTGACATAGTCTATTTAATTTGATAAAATCTTCATATCGTCAGCCTACTCCAAAGTTGGAACTGAAACGAGCTGGGTTGGTCCATTTCCAATGACTCAGGATTGCTTCGGTGGTGGGGAAGTCTAGGACTGATGTGCTGCACCTGGAGATGTATCCAGATGGTCAGCATGTGGAGGTCTATCATGGATCCCGGTTGACAGACTCACCCCTTGAGGGTTTGTTTGTTCGTGTATGTTCTTGTTTGTTTTCATGAATTATTGTAGACACAATGTATAATGCATTGCAATACACTGATTAGTGAGTGGCGACACACATAATTTTTGTAATACGTGACATGTTTTTCAATGTTTATCTTTGGATAATCCATTCCCAATGTTCAAAACACATAGATTGTGGAGTTGGAAACTCTACTTCCAAAAGCTAAATCAATCCCGGAATTGGAAGTTTGGTAGATGAGGGGCAAATTCTCGTTGTATGGGTACTGCGTTCCGATTATTTTACCTATTTTCGCTGTCGCTATTCTTGAGAGAATAGCAGCCCTTTTCATGAACGCAGCATGCCAGGGCATTAATGCAATACAGTGTGATATCTCGATCAACAGTGATTCAGAGAGGATATCACTATCGTCACTAATCTCTCACGCTCTATCTATATAGTATCGCTGAGGAGTGCTTACATCTATCACGGGAACCCCACTATATCTATAGAAGTATAAGATGGCAACAGCCGCCAACTTGCTTTTCACATCCCATTTTGGACACGAGTCGGATGGTGATTCCTACACAATTACTCTACTGCAATCTAATATGGCAACTTGACTTGTTCGAGTGAAGGGAGGGCATGTGTTGGAAGTTAACAATCTTCCGATTAACATCCCAAGTTATTTGAATTCCCATTGCCTGACCTGTGATACTTCTGGGTGGAAGTAAAGCCAAGCAATTTGCAATCACCGTGGAGTAGATTTTTCAAAAAATCAAGCATTACCGAAAGGAACATCAGTCAACTATTTGAAAATCTTGGATGCCTTTGCAGGTGAAAAATCCCTGGATCTATGGCCCCTTGCATGTCGAGGACATCCAAAGGGTGGCAGTCCATGGGGCCATGGAAAATTCCTCCTTTGAAGGTATATTGATTAATGATTAGATAGATTCATGGGAGGAAAATGAAGGAATCCTCACGCAAAATGACTTTGAAGTTGCGTTCGTGAATCATTTAGGGTGCTTAGTGATGAGCAAGAAACAGTCGGGGCGAGTTGCGCTGTACGAAGTCTGAGATGCTTGGGGCAATGCACTTGAGTCACTTCTAGCTATTGTTGCTTAGTCGTGGAAACACCCGGTCAAAATGCGAAAGTAGCTTCCTCATGTTCTTGGGAAGCCAGTCAGTATTCTTGATGCATCGGGACCGGGAATTTTTGGGAAATTATTCGTGGCATTTTTATAATTGTGAAACATCAGTTCCGGCATGGATGTCAGTCATGCATAGCTTGTCAGGTTGTCATGGCATGCGCCGGTGACACTTGGCTCAATTCCCCTCTTTTACCAGGCCTTACGCCAAATGTGCTATCGCGACCAAAAGATGGCGACTTGGTAGCTGTGCTTTCAGTTGTGCTGCGATCAGTTGTTATCTTCACAGTGGCAGCGGAGCAAAGTTGCATTTCAGGACCTTTGGGATTTGCAGTGCTTACATTGTTTCTTTTGCCGTGAGGCTCACCGGATTTTGTGGGTTGGACTGCGTCAGGCGACGCTACAGTTTTTCTTGCATTTGGTGGTGAGTTTGTTTTCACCAGGGACGCTAACTAGTGTTTTGCTTCCTCAAGGGATTTTACATTGGTTGGTGTGGCTCTCACGAATTCAGTTGCTGGAATGGGTGACGACGAGAAGGGCGGTGGCTATGGCCCTTGGAGCAGAGTGCCTCAATGGGATGGCAGTCCAGCCACGTGGAGGAAGTTCAAGAGAGAAGTCACGTGGTGGATTAGTTCGGTCGATCTTAGTGGAACCACCAAGTTCAATCTGGCTGCAAGGTTCCTGCTTAGGCAGGAAGGTATCGCTCGTCAACGTGGCGAAGAGTTCAATCCTTCAGATTTGCAATACAAACCTGCGGAAATGGGGCTGGACCCAGATACTGGCGAGTCGATTCAACTTACAGAACCGGATTATCTTGCAGGGCTCAACAAGCTTATGGCGGCGTGGGAGACGATGAACGGTCGAACTGCTCTCGATAAGCGTGGAGAGCTTCGACAGACCTTTTACATGGATCTTCAACGTCGACCAGGTGAGCGAGTGACTGAGTTTGCAACAAGGTTCCGATCACTTGTTGCTGATCTACGAGCAGAAGGTGTGAACCTGCATGACAATGAGCTGGGTTGGTGGCTCAAACAGAAGTTGGGTCTCGATGCATTGAGAAAGCAGTTGCTTGACACGGCTTTGCAAGGAAGTGAGGACTACAATGTGATCGAGACCGAGGTGCTTCGTTTGTTTCGGGATCTCCATGACAATGATCCTCTGAAGCGAAGGTTTGAGCCATCGCAGAAGCTGACAGTTCGTCGGATGTTTGGTGGGCGACCAGGATCTTCAGCTGCATCGAGTGTTGGGCCTTCGTCCTCGTATCGGTCGTCGCTGCCTTCGATTTCTTCAAACAGAAGCAATCAATCTGGGTTTCGACAACCTCATCAACCGAAGCAAGCCAATGTGACAGAGCTGGATGAAGTTGAGGCGAGTGAGGCCCCTCCGGAGGAGGAAGGTGATGACATGCAGTCTCAGCCGAATCTGGATGAAGTTCTGCAGGCTGAAGCCGAGATTTTGGCTTGCGAGTTGGAGGAGGCCGAGAACGAGGGCATTGATGAAGACATCATTCAGAATCTCGAGACCAACATTGAGGCTGCCGCTGAAACGTTGGTCACGATGAGAGAAGCCCGTCAACAATTGGCTTCAGTGAGAAAGGATCGAGGCTATGGTAAGGCTTCGACGGCATCTGGTGGGAAGGGCAATCGAAAAGGTCAAGTTGCAGCTCGGAAGTCTTCTGGGAAGCATCCATGCTTCGATTGTGGGCAGACAGGCCACTGGGCTGGAGATGAAGCCTGCCCAACACCGGGTGCTGGTTCAGCGAGGCCGAAGGGTGCAGCAAAGAAACCGGCCAAGCAAGTTCGAGTTGCCGAAGCAGTTCCTTCAACGGTGCATTCAGCAGATGTCACTGAGGTTGCATCACTGCCCTTGCACGATGTGTTGATGGTTGAGGCCCCGACGTTGGACCATGGACATGAAGTGATGATGATCTCTGGTGGCTCCGAGACTCTCAACTTGGAGCAAGCTCTGGCGCAAAATGTTTCTCGGAGTGCTTTGGTGGCCGGGAATCAACCCATGTTACCTCAAGATAAGCAGTTAGTCGGAGCATTAGACTCGGCGTGCAATAGGACATGTGCCGGTCAGATTTGGGTTAACAGCTACTTGGATGCCCTTCGCCAACATGCCCCTCCTTTTGTCCAGTCCCTGATCTTGTGTGAAGAGGAAAGTGAAAATTTCAGGTTTGGGAACAATGGTGTAGTCCCCTCAATTCAGCGTTGGAGACTTCCTGCAATGGTTGGTGAAACACTGGTTTTGATCTGGGTTTCATTAGTGCCCATAGGAACCCTTGGATGTTTGATTGGTCGGGATTTCCTGGAAGCAATTGGGGCGATGATTGATTTCACAAAGCGGACGTTGGTCTGCTCAGCAATTGCTTCGAAGATGTTGAGTCTCAGACAGATGGCTGCAGGACACTTCGTCTTGGAGATGCTGCCGCCAAAGCAGCAATGGGGTCGGCCACCTCAGAATCGGTGGCGAAGGATTGGACAAGATGGCATTGTTGAACTTCAGATGAGTCGTAAAGAATGGGCACGGCAGTGTTTCAGTGAGAAATCGAAGCATGTCAGTGTTGAGAATGGACATGAGCATCAGTTGACAGAGAAGTGGATCAATGAGACCATGAATGTGAGCAACCTCCATGCATCTCCGTCGGCGTCTGGGCTCCGACCGGCTCAAGATTGCCCTGGTGATTTTCGAGACGTTGATCTTCGAGCCGATGGACGAGGTTGCAGCAACAGGCATTTCTCAGTGCCAACTTCGATGGCGAAGGTTGCTTCTCCGCCTCGGAGATCGTTTCAGGTGGTCAACAAAAGGGCTCATGCTTTGGCTGTTGCAGCGGCCATACTTGCGATTTCTGCCATTCCCCTATCCTTCGGTTTCCTCCTGCAAGGATTGGATGGCTCAGATTCGTTTGATGGCAGAGCGAAGCATTTGGCCTCGACGTCACTTGCAGTTGGCAGTTCGCAAGTTGACGGCTTCGCATCTTGGGGAGTGTGTGCACCTTCGCAACCGCGTGGGATTCAAGACGGCTTTCATCGAGGACGAGCAGTTTTCCTTGATGCTTGGAATGGTGAAGAGTTTCAAAGGCCAAGGTGCAATGATCAAAAGGGCTGCAATGGAAGAAACCCAAGAAAAGGCCAGAAAGGACTTGGAGAAAGGCAGTCAAGAAGAAATGGTCCGGCAATTGGTAGGACCAAGGGGCGGTTTGCCGTCTCTAAAGGCGGATCTGGTGCGGCTTGCAACATTGCTGCACGTTCAGGTGGATCCAAAGGACACGGTCGAGCAGTTGAAGAAGAAAATCAAAGGGCCACTCGGTGCAATGAAGGGTGGTTCGGCAGCAGCTTCATCATCGACGTCGGCAGTGACACCAGCCAAGTCCGATGCTTCGAAGTTCTCTCCTGTGAGAAGGAGTGCTATGCCATGGCTGCCGGTGACGGACGAGTTGCCACCTCCACTGGCCAAGGGACAGCGAGGTCAGTTGGAAGGAGATTTGGGTGGACTTCAACAAGCCATGGAAGTCGAACTGATGACATCAGAGGAGATGGATCGGCAGAATCACGAGTCATTGATGGAGTTGGCTCAAATGAGGTTCGAAGCTCAGCACGGACCAGAAGCCGACTTTCACAGCCTGAACGTGATGGAGCAGGCAGAATGGCTTCCATAGGTGATGATGTTGCAATTGGGCCACATGTTGCTGGCTCATCACTGGGATCCACTTCGGGTGAAGCCCCATGTCAGTCTGACCGCTGGTGTGCTAAGCCTGGAGAGGATATCAGTGGGGAGCCGGCGATTGATGGGAAAGTGGCTTCAGATGACTTTGTTTTGCGGTCTGGTGCAAAACCTATGAAGGCTGGGATAGCCCAAATGATCTCACAAGCCTGGAATCGCCATTGCCGAGATAGAGAAGCTGTGTCGAAGAACCGCTTTGAAGTCATGGCAGTGTTGATGGAGCAATGGAATGGTGAGATCAGGAATTCAATGAATGAGGTTTTCGTGACTGAAGTGCATGGACTCAATCTGTTCGTCACTGAAGTCTATACAGACACAGAGCCTATTGCAAAGGAGGCAGTTCGCCGTGGACTTAGGGCCGGCGAGAGTTTGACGTTGGCTTCAGGTTGGGACTTTCGTGATGAAAAGGCTCGACGTAAAGCCATCAAGAAGTTGGATGAGACGGATCCATACTTGGTGATTTTAGCCTTCCCTTGCAATGTTTGGTCGAATTTGATGAACCTCAACCCCATGACGGACATTGAGGGTCTTCGCGAGGCTGCACGAGTCTTGGTTCTCTTCGCGATTGAGGTTGCAGAGCATCGCATGAAAAGGGGCAGACACTTTTTGATGGAAAATCCAGTTGGCTCAGCGGCCTGGCGGCTTCCTGAGATGGTGGCTTTCCTTCAGCATCCCTTGGTTCGGTCAGTTGTGATCGATCAGTGCATGTTTGGCTTGAAGGATGTCAATGGGAAGCTGCATAAGAAGGGCACAAGGCTGGTGACGTCCATGCAGGCCTTGATTTCTATGATGTTTGGAAGGCGATGTGACCAGAGCCATGAACATGCCTTGGTCATTGGTGGTGGAAAGATCACACGGCCATCTGGACATTACCCAGCCAAGCTGTGTCAGACCATCGTTTCCGGAGCCCTTCAACAGTTTGATTTTGAGACTCAGGTGATGATGAACCAAGCAACGGCAGTCGATGACAGTCCAAATGAAGTCCTGACAGCTGAAACAGGACCCGAAGATGATGATGGTGGTGCAAGTGGTTCTGAGGATGATCTGGGTGACATTGATGTTCCTGAAAGCAAAATACCCTCGAACATCAAGGCGGCTGTAAGACGTCTACATGTCAACACGGGACATCGATCTCGGAAAAGGCTTGCAAGGGCCCTGGTGTTGTGTGGGGCTCCAGCAGAAGCAGTGATGGCTGCTAAGACCTTGAAGTGTGATGTTTGTGATGAAAAGAGAAGCCCAAAGACGAGGCGACCTGCCACTTTGCCGTCGGTCAAAGATGTGGGAGCTCAAGCTCACATAGATCTGCTGCAAGTTGAGGATGCCTTCAAACAATCCTTCTACGTGGTTCATGCAACAGATAAGGTATCCAGGTATCAGTTGGCAGCTTTGATTCCCAATAAGAGCTCGGCGGAAGTGACGAAGTTTCTGTCGACTATGTGGTTGCCAATTCTGGGATCACCCCAGATTCTTGTAGCAGACCAGGGAAGAGAATTTATATCCAGAGAGTTCGAAGAGTGGTGTGGAACTCATTCAATCTACCTGCATCACATCGGTGTTCAATGCCCTTGGCAAAACGGCATTGCTGAACGTTCTGGCGCCACACTCAAGGCTGTAATTGGTGCTCTGGTCAGAACGTACAGTCTTGGTGGTGTTGATGATATGCAACGAGCAGTAGCCGAAGCAGCAGCAGCCTACAACTGCGATGTCAATGAGGAAGGTGTGAGTCCTCTTCAAGCGGTGACAGGTCGTCAAACACCTTCCCATGGTGATGTGTTGGCCGGATTGACCAATCGGCTAGCAGAACACAGCTTGATTGAAGACAAACCTTCTCTAGCTCGACAAGTTGCCCTTCGTGAAACAGCTCGTGTTGCAATGGTGAGATTACATTACAGCAGAGGCTTTCGCAGGGCTGAATTAGCACGGGCTCGAACAACATCACTGCAAGATTTTCCACAGCCCGGAGATATCTGTTATTTCTGGCGTGAATCGAAATACAATCCAAGGAAAAGAGGCCGAGCCAATGAACCTAGACGACGACTTCAACTGAAGAGGTGGTTCGGGCCAGCATTGATGGTTGCTGTTGAGAGTGGGCCGGATGGAGAAGAAGGTGCCAACTGCTTTTTGTCGTTCAGAGGACAGCTGACGAAATGCGGCAAAGAACACGTCAGAAAGGCATCATCGCTGGAACAAGTGTCCCATGATGCTTGGGAGGAGGCAATTCGTGATGTCATCGCTGCAGCTGACAAGGACAAGACAATTGATCGTGAGGTTGTGCCTTTGACACCTGCCCCAGATGCTTTATCGGATTCTGAACTGGAGGAGCTGTTTGAGCAACCTGCACCGCAGTCAGCAGCAGCACCAGCAGTGACGTTGGCACCAGTGGAAGATTCTGTTGCAAACATGGTTCCCTTGACTCCGAAAGAGCTGGCGGCGGCAATTCAGCCAGGAGATGCAACTCCAATCTCTTCAAGGATGCAATCAAGAAGACAGTCCTTAGAACCTGCTGCTTCTCGAAGGATGTCAACAGCAACAGCACCGGAAGTCATCACTTCAGATGACGCTATGCCTTCGGTGGAACCTTCTCAGCAACTACTGCAAGGTGCGATTCAAAGAGCCAGGTCTTTGGAGAGAAACGATGATGGACGTGGTGAGAAAAGAGCAGCATCACGAGAATTGGCCCGTGGAGACATCTCAGATGGAGCTCCACCTCCTGACGCTTCGGGTGCTTCATCGGCATTTGAGGCTTTGATGATGTCTTGGGATCAGATTTGCAATTTAGCTGGTCCAAGTGAAGCAACCCATCCTCTACTACAAGTTCAGGCCATGGCTGAAGCAGATCGCAGAATGCCAGCTGATTGTGTTGAAGGCGACCATGGTTCTTGGGATGGCAGATGGTCGTTTCTGTGTGAGCGGGATTGGAAGCTCATGCAAGAGATGGGTCAACAATGGCCAAATGGTTCGTCGATGGATCACGAGACCTACAATGCTCAGGCCGGCCGAAAAGAGTATCACTGGAAATCTATGTCGAAAGAGGATCAAAAGGGCTTCAGTGAGGCCGCGGTCAAGGGCTGGTTGGTCTATGTCGAGAACGGTGCTGTGGAGGTGCTTGATTTAAAGCAATCACAGCAGATCCATCAACGTCTGAAGCAAGCCGGCGAGACCAGCAAAGTGATGCAGCCGAGGTTCGTCATGACGGACAAGAATTCCTCACTGAGAACCGAAAACCGATGGCTGCCGAAGAAATATTCTTCGAGACTGGTCGTCCCAGGATATAAGGACAAGTTGAACCTGGAGGGCCGGCTGCGGCGGGACGCTCCCACCGGGAGCAGGCTGGCTCAACACATGTTGTTCATCATTGGATCTTGGAACCGCGAATGGGCCCTGCTGAGCGGAGATATCAAATCCGCCTTTATGAAAGGTGATTTGTTTGCAGATGAAACTCGTGAGCTGTATCTATGCCCGACAGATTCAACCTCGGGACCTGCAATACCCCTTCAGCGTGGACAACTGGCCAGAGTGAGGAAAGCAGTGTTTGGATTGGCCGATGCGCCACGTGAATGGTGGCTTCGGCTCAGTCGATCTTTGGCAGAGCATCACTGGATGCGTACATTGATCGATGGTGCAACGTGGCTTCTGTGGGATAGTGGTTTGAAGGTCGAAGAACGAACAGCATCAAATCTGAAGGGCATCATTGTGGCCCACGTAGATGACCTGCTATTCGTTGGCGATGCAGACGCTGTCAAATCCTTTGATTCAATTGGTGATGAACTCGGGTTTGGTAGTCGTGAAGCTGACGATTTTACTTGGTGTGGAAAACGCATCAGGCGAGCAGAAGACCGAACGATTAGGTTGAGCATGTTGGAATATCACACCAACCTGAAAGAGATATTCCTGACCAAGCAACGAAAGGCAGATCCGACAGCCGAACTGACTGGCTTTGAGACGAGACAACTTCGTGCATTGCTCGGCAGTTTTCAGTGGTTGGTTGCACAGTTGCGATTTGATATGGCCTTTGGTGTGAGTTCTTTACAAGGTGAGAAGCCAACCATAGCAACAATCATACGGGCAAATCAGCTGTTGAAACAGTTTCAACAAGACTGCAACTTCGAGTTGATATTTCGGCCGATTGATCCTGCGAGGTGTGGGATTATGGTTGTTAGTGACGCAGCATTGGGGAACGTGACACTTGAAGGATCGACAGACGCTGCTGTGACTTCCAAGGTGTACTCCCAAGCATGCTATTTTGTTTTGGTTGCAGACCCCTCATTGATGAGTGGTCAGTCCGGTTTCTTCAACATCCTGGATTCAAGATCCCACCGGATCAGTCGAGTGTGTCGCTCGACGTATGCAGCCGAGACATTATCGGCAGAAGAAGCCTTCGACATCGGACAATTGTGTCGTGGGTTTGTGGCTACAGTTCGTGGCTACAATATGGTTGGCAAGTGCTCTGAGAAAGGTATGGATATGGTAGACCTTACCATTGTTGTCGACGCAAAAGATGTTTTCGACAAGACGAATTCTGACACGACAACATACGGGGCACAGAAGAGCATGGCGTTTACAGTTGCGTGGATGCGATCGCAATTGAGACGGCCACGGACGGCTCTCAAGTGGACATCAACAGAGAACATGTGGGTTGATGGCGGAACAAAGCAAATGGACCTGTCCCACATGAGACGCATTATGAAATGTGGCCAGTGGTCAGTTTCGTACTGTCCTTCTTTCGTGAAGCAAGTTTACAAGGCATCAAAAGGTTCGAAACAAACAACAACAACAGTGACATTGCCTGGCGAACCTTTGATTGGAAGCGACCCGCTTTTGAATCACTTGCTGCGATTGGGAGAACAGAGAGGCTGGCATTTCCAGAACAATGTTGGTGTTCATGTGGCGTTTGGGGCGAAAAGTTTCAGAACGCCAGAGCCACGCTTCTCAATGGAGGAGTATCCAATTAGATCCAGCTTTGCACGTTTTTCACTTCCAAGTGGTCAGATGGAATGGCGTCAACTGGAAAGAGGAGTTCGCTATGGACAGCTGGCAAATCAGCATGCGCTATTTGGTGGAACAGCTGGAATTTTAGTGACACTATTCCATGCGGATGACGGTGTTACTTTGGACTGACATCATGCCTTTGCAACAAAAGAAAATGGGACGGATGTGAAACATCAGTTCCGGCATGGATGTCAGTCATGCATAGCTTGTCAGGTTGTCATGGCATGCGCCGGTGACACTTGGCTCAATTCCCCTCTTTTACCAGGCCTTACGCCAAATGTGCTATCGCGACCAAAAGATGGCGACTTGGTAGCTGTGCTTTCAGTTGTGCTGCGATCAGTTGTTATCTTCACA
>OMLO01005140.1_pt1 | contig 10969 bp, 8 predicted proteins | sample 1674811 | NCBI WGS metagenome assembly OMLO01 (sample SAMN06265003, study PRJEB25207) | coral metagenome | isolation source: Coral host | place: Mexico:La Bocana,Puerto Morelos, Mexico | collected 2008-11-13 | reverse complement strand
ATTTTGGTGAATTTTGAAATATCACTCGCGGTATTTATCCCAAATACCCCTAGAAACCGTGCTATTTCCTATACTAACATACCTATCTGGCATTAACAAAGACCACTTTCAGCACCGGTCGAAGGTAATCAATTGTCAGTTACTCAAAACTCGAAAACTTTGAGTATCGAGTCGAGTATTAGTATTTCGACTCAAGAAAAACCGATCTACTTATCTATTGTTCGACGCTCTTGTTATTTCTACTTTGCGAAAGAAAATACAGCCAGTTAGAATACAGGAAAGCCGTTGTCTACTCGACACCCTACATCCCCATCGTGCGCTGCGATCTTATGTGCCGAAGAGACGATATGTTCAGTTTCTTTCAAGTACTGTTTGAGCTATGCCAGAGCTTATTTTTTTTCCTCGGCCTTATATGCGGAATTCACAGGCTAACCGAGGACTGAGTATCGAGTTTGAGTCGAGACTCTCAACTTATATTTGACGGGTACTGTAATGTCAAATTATGTAATATCTAGTGTGCATTTGCAACGTTTAATACATTCTATTTACCAGACTATTTTCAACCAATGGATACATTATTTCCTAGCACAATTTACCGTTTCAGAATGTAACTATTGTATCGTAAATATACATGGGTATAATTTTTATTTCATAACAATTATATAGCACTTTCTCTGCGCAAATCGTACGGCAAAAATATACAATAATCCAGGCACAGCATGGCCAGCCCTTACAAGTGTAGATATCGAGTCTGTGGTTTGACAATCCAGTCCGCGTGCGGATTAACTTTTCGTAATGCCATCATATTGGTGTCATGATCAAGACATCGTTCACCTGAAAAACACGAGCAGTCAGTAACTATGGCGTTTGTTCAAAAGGATATGAACAAAACTCTTCCTTTAGATATATCACTGAACTGTCTGCAGTGATAGTGTCCAGAGGTGGAATTCACTTGCAGTTTATTATAATTATATTTTATTAGGGCTACACGACTTAACTCAGTTGACGTTCCATGTTGTTTGCGCACCCGGCTTGTTATCAAGTAATATTTCCCACATAACACGTCGTGTCGTTTGTGTGCTTGCCGACCGAAAAGGCTTTCTAGCACATTCACTCCAATAGAATTCGACTAACTCTAGAATGTGTTTCAAGATTTTGAAACACTTTTTTTGGAAAATGCAGATTAAAAGAAGAAATGAACAAGCTGCTAAGGAGAAGGAATACATTTCCACTCTTAATTTCAACCCTGGCAAACACACTGTTGCAGTTTGAAAACAGCAGACCACATTTCTTAAACCGAGCTTTGGGTATTTCCAAAATACGTAGTCACAATAGCGTCACGCTATTGTGACTACGTGTGACTAAAGATGGAGAAGGGACGTTACTCGAATTATAATGATGTTATATTGAATTAGACTGGTATCACACCACATAGAACACCGCATGGCTGTGAAGACGAGAAAAGATACTGACACGCATGCGTTTTACACGTTGCGTTCTACCGCAAGGACAAGCCTCAACCTTCGTGAATTGTATCTTGTTCCTAATGTGTAATATACTATTCGCGCCAGTCCTTTACAGAGCAAGTATAAATGAGAGCTCCGCATCTCATTTACGTTCAGATCACGAAAGAATCTCAGGCTTTCCGACCTGATTTCACAAGCTGCCAGCCTTTTCATTTTCCCTTCGTCCCTTTTCCTTTCCCTTCCTTATACATTTCCAGCTCACTCCAGCGTGGTTGCATTTCTCCATCTCTTGTTTATATATCGTATTTTTCCCGTTGCTAACGCAATTTTTGACCCCTTGTTTTGCTAGATTGCACTATTCAACAATGCATTCCCCTTGTTCTGTTATTAGTTGCCACACTCATGCCCTTGCAACTTGTGCAATCGCCTTGGAATTATGGTATTGCGCACGTGCTGTTGCATCCCCTCCTGCAATGGTGGGCTGCAAGCTTGCCTAGTGCCCCAGCCGGATTACTGTCATCCTGGCTGGACGCATATCTTCTGCATCCATATTTTTTTCTTTTAATATGTACCTTCGCTATTTCACCTTGTTTTAATTCTCAAGGGCTGGCAGCTTCTCTGTTAATCACCTTTTGCACAGTTTTAGAACCGAGGCAACCTTCACTCTAGCCCTGTCTGGTTGTCCTTTTTTACAGCCTAACCTATTTCACAGTCACCGTTTCCAAGCCCTTCGTCTCGCGTTGTCGGTGGCTAGGATTTTTAAGTTTGGGGCTTTGCTTTTGGGCGTTGGCAATAGTTTCTCTCTTACGGCTATATTTAACGTTCAACTTCTGGACGCAAAACATGTCTTCATCGCTTACTGAGCGAGTGCGGTGAAAGGGATTGTCGCGAATAGCAAGGCAAAGCACGTATAACAAAAACAAGAAGAAAGAAACAAGCGTGCAAACTAATGGGAGCAAGCGAATAGCCCGAGGTTTAAAGCAAAAGCACGCACCAAAAAATAAAAAGGTTGCTGAAATTTATCAAGAACAAGCGTGAGAACTAAAGGAAGCCAAGGGAACAGCACTGGACAAACCCGTTCAGGCCTGAACTGCTTATGTTGTGTATACCTGCGATGATCAATATGAGCTAACCAAATTGCGTAAAATGGGCACATGTGTGGTTAACGGGTTGGCCTAGTTATACGAGTTCCTTCTAGAAATACCCTGTTGTACCCGTTACAATAGCAGCAGCAGAAAAGTGAATCGTCGAATGACGTTTCAAGTATACTACATGGCGTAGAAGAACAGGTGCACTGGATGAACTGCAGCCCTGATGGATTTACTCATTCTAGATTGACCTATTCTACCTTGTAAACCTGTTATCGCCTTATTGAAACCGATGAAAGTTGCCCAACTCACTTGATAGCCGTCGCCAGTTAGAAAATAGTGCTGTGGGCGGAAAGCGTTAAAGAATTGTAACGCCATTGATTGTTTTTTTTTTGTCATATATTGATGTGATTCAAATAAAACATCATTATGACATAGAAATAACAACATAAGGAAGATATCAGTTTTTCTGTTATGTCGTTATGTCAGCATGTTCACACTGTAAACATCACGACGAAACGTCCTTCTTATGTTGTCACAAGTGTTAACCAGGCTTAATAAGGCTCAAATCAATTTCCAACACAGATTTCCAGATTTTTATGGGTCATTATTATCCTCCTCACTTGATGCTACAATCATGGTATCAAAAATTATTGGTTGACACATTGCACACACTTTGTAACACACTTTGCGAATGGACCATTTTCGTATTCCCAGAGGCTAATGCGGGAAGTCTTTCCAACTGCAAATGAAAGTGATCGCTTTTTAATGCTATTCCTCTGCATGAGACTCCATTGTAAGTTAGTTCCAGTCCAATATCGAGAATAGGAAAATGCCCATTCCACACAGGTCACACAGGTACCTATCCTATCCACTTCCCCACCCCACTACCTTGTCGGAAGGTGACTTAATTAAATCCACTTAATTAAACAAACATTGCAGTTTACACATAGTGAGTTAATGCTTGAAGCCTGGTTCACACTAGAGACATAATGACGTAATGTTATGAGGACACAATCGCTTCCATCGGTAATGTGAATGTCGACATGGACAAGGTTAGGTGAAAAAGATTTTAAATTCGGATGAAGAAACACTTGCTACACTTTCTGCAACCACATGTTTTCTTTCTCGTTTAGGTCTTACTTTTGTCATGAATTCCCAAGCTATGCTGCAAGACAGGACAGATGACATCGTTCCAGTGCACAGGAGTACATCACTGGAACTCATTTTCTAATTAACTTAGCGTTAATTTTTCTGGCGTTAATAATTACAGTAACAATATTTGGAGAGGGTAACACGGACGGCATCCCCCTTAGCTATACAATAGTACATTTCGCACTAAAAAGGGGTCACCATAATAATAATAATAATAATAATAATAATAATAGGTTTATATAGCGCCATATCCTTGGCTCATGGCGCTTTACAGTGAAATGTTTAAAAAAATAAAAATTTTACATTTAGAAATTTACATCTGATTCAGTGATAAGAGATTACTAACTAATAAAATAGCTAAGTTGTGAAGAGGAGAAAATAAAACTAGGAATCAAGAATCAAGTCTATAAATGAAAACTAACTCATTAACTGACTAACTTAACTTGTTAACTATCTATCTAACTAACTGACTAGCTAACCTATCTAATTTACTAATTAACTAGACTAACCAAGAACTCTAATTATAAAATACGTTAAAAAGGTGTGTCTTTATCCAAGTCTTAAAATTTGATAGCGAGCCACTCTCTCTTATATTGTTTGGAAGAGAGTACCATAGGCTAGGTGCTACAAAAGAGAAGCAGCTATGACCGTAACTTACTAACTTGATAGATTGTACTTTCAGTAATTTTTTGAAGGAAGATCGCAAATTCCTCGTTAGTACATAAGGCTCCAGCAGTTCAGTAATGTAGTCGGGAGCCTGCCCGTTAAGCGCTTTGTAGGTTAGAAGTAGTATCACCATAGTTTACTGGAAATATTTCACCTACCATGACCGATACTTCTTCGAGCGAGAGCAATATTTAACTCAATACCCATCCTTTTGGAGATGGAAAATTGGGGGGGGGGGGTAATAGAGGAAAATATAATAGTATAAGTGCTAACACTAGTTTTGTTCAGTTAAACGTACTACGTGCTTGCTTAACGCAAACTGTTGGTTCAGGAGTGAAATAAATTAGGATAAATCAGCATGAAAAGTTTCTCTACTCACCTATGTTACCGCCTGCCTCGTAGAGAAAGAAATTATCTGAGGCAAACTTGTTGTTGTTATGAGGGTTGAGACAGTTGCGATAAGAACCACTTGATGAAGAATCAGACACTTTAGAGCTTTCACTGCAAGGGCTTTCTGACGGAGACGATCGGCGTCTGAACTTGGAAACAATGTCCCCAGCGCACATGAACTCAGTGAGCTGAATTGCCATAAGAACCTTGTTCAGCATCGGGGCTTTTACTCGTATGATATTGTTTTCATAATCAGACTGCGATAGCAAGAGAGGAAATGATTTAAAATTCAACTTACATGCATTTATCTAACAAACCCACCAATGTTGGAAGAACAACTGAGCTTGTACCTTCAGTGATAAACATGACTACAACAAATACTATCCCCTTGACTCTGAGGATGACTTCCGCAGAGGTCGTTTTGTCGAAATGTCAGTCACCAACAACAGTTCTTTTAAGACCTACCATGACCCGGACGATCACACTATACAAATACGGATACTCCTGAGTTCAAACCATCTACTACGTCAAACAATTGTGCGATAAGTTGGTTGCATTGCAACTTTTCTGCACTCAATAGTTGCGCATTACGAATCCAGAGAAAACGGCCGATTTCAGTCCACTCGATGTTAAATGGAAAAATACTTTTTTTCTCGGAAATAACAAAATATTTGACGCAAAAAGACATAGCATTTTACTGTAGCGTAACGACAGTACGGCGGATTCTATTTTTGAAGTATTACGCCTTATGTTTGATTTTAGCAGACTTTTGCTCTAAAGTTAAACGGGGGGGAATTTTAATGAGCGTTAAGCTATTTTCAGAATATGACGACAAAAAGGTTTATACATTGGCCTCTCAATGCACTTTAGATTCTAAGATCAGACAATTTCAATACGAAATTCTATAATATTTAGTAATTGTAATGTAATGTTGATTCTCCACACTGCACTTTCTGTCGAGAGGTAACTTAATCCGTCGAGCATTTATTGTTCTCCAGTACATCTCTTTCAAGCTGTTTTGTCTAGCTTTTTTGGTGTCCATCATCTAAAGAGGTTTGTTGCACCCGCAAATGGTATCCAAACCCTACTGATATTTTGTTTTATCAGTGTTCCATAGAATGCTGTAAGCAGGGCACGCATTGTTGAAATATCTGGAGTACCAAAAATTGAATAGCTTGAGTTTACACAAACTTTGAATTTCCTAATTTCACATCAGGTTTAGAATTTCATTGTTCTTAGATGTATCATGGTTGTACAACCAAATAGAGTACTTGATCATCTTAATATTAGAGACTGATATTAATCAAGCAACAAATCTGACATACATCCAAGGAGACTAAAGGAGCTTCTCCTAAAGAATGCTTCTTCTGTGGAGACCCACCCACTCCATCACCTCGTGCACGTTTCGCAAGTAACCTCTTGACCTAAAGAAATTCACGTAAAATAAAAACGTAATTATCAAGGATCATAAATAATAAAACTTGCTTTACTTATCTTAAAATACTGTACATTCCATGTTAAGGTATTAGGTGCATACAAGAGCACCACCTGGTAAATCTAATTAAATAAAACAACATGAATCCCAAAATAACTCATCGCAGGTCTCTGGATACATTGTTACAACATAAAACTCCAAACAATTGAATCTCCAATAGACATTGGTACACTGTAGACTTTTTAGGAGGGAAAGGAATATTATCAAAACTGACCTGAAGAAACTCACCGCTTTAGCATCTTTAGCTTTCTTGTTTCCCTCCGCTTCATACAGATATCGAACTTGCATAACCATGAACCCAGGGATCTATACAAAGAAACAGAAGCAGACGTTTGTACCAAAAGCTTAACATAACATTTTATATGGTCAATCCATCATAACCGTACGCTGCATACAAAACGTCAGTCCGCACAAGATGGTCCTAATACGAGGTATGTAACTGTGAGCCTTTCCTCGTCTGGGTAAACTTGCCAGCGCATTACCAGCGTATATCTTAATGTAACTTCCCAGTTATTCAGCAGTCAGCTGAAATAAATACGTGCGATGAAGGACAAAAATAACATCCCTGTATTGTACTCTACTGTAGGTTTCTCATTTCCTTATTTTTTCTGTTCTTCATATTCCACGACAACATCAGTGACTCCTCCTTGTATTTACTTTTTGACGGCTTCCAGTCTTTTTTCAAAAAATATTTATAAATTTAATGACATCAAAGGCTGTTAAGGCCAACTCGTGACATTTGAAACGAACAAGTTCACGTGGCACATATGACAGGAGTGGTTCAAAGGATTTTGAGGAGTTTGTAGGTCGCGTGATGCATAGGAGATTTCACCGGCATCCCTTCCGCGCTAGTTTCCGTTGTTAGTTGGCAATATGGCCTCCGCATATCGACTCTCCCACCATTTTGTCTTTTTTTTTGAGGTAAGAATATCTGTTCAAAGAACTCCTTTTTACGACCTATTTTTTTATTTCATGAAACTAACGTCGTGTTCGCAGTTGTGGGTTAATGGGTTAGGTCTGTTGTTGGAAGTCAAGTTGAGTAATCGTCTTAGGATTTCGCGCGAAATCCTGTCAGCTACACAGGCTACTAATTGTAATGAATATAGGCAAATCTTTGTTTACAAAATTTGCCTCAGCGTAAGCGATCCAGTTTCTGATGGAGCTACAAAAAGATTAGTTCTGAATATTGAAAGGACATAACACAATCAACTGCCCAAAGAAAGTCGATCCCGATGTTTTGAATACTTTTTGCGCCACGCGCCCAAAATGTTATAAAGAATGTTTGCAGGGCAGGTGAGGCAAGTGGCCCTTTAAACATACTAAGAAAATGCCTCATTCTCACTTTCCAGAAATTTCTTTGGTACCCGTTGTCTCTAGGGCCTTTGCATATTCTAGGGGGTAGTGGAAAGTTTTTTTGATCGCAGCATCCAAAGAAAACATAGCGTCATGTGTCCTGGTTTTCTTCTAAACGTCAACATTCTGTGCTCAGAGCCAAAACACACCTATAAGGAGTTAGGAAGGGTAACGAATACGCATCAAGAAGACTTGACCGATGGTGAAAGGTGATATTGACTTATAAGCAATGATATCATGTAAACAAAAACTGCGCTACAGAACAATGTGGACAAGTTAAAATGGACTTTCTCGTCTACAGTAAGAAAATATCGCTAGTTCAACCGAATGTATCGTTTATTAAATTAGCATTCTCTTCTAGAGGAATTCTTTTGGTGTTATTTATTTATTTATATAAACTTTTCAGCTGACCTTTGCGTTCTCAATATTGGACAATGGACAACAACACGCATTTGGATACCACAAATACACTTTTGGAGAACGCTTACATCCAAGCCACTATTTTTCACGAACACAATCCGCTTTATGGCGTTTGAAATTTCGAAACAGCTGGTTTTTTCCTTCAAGCTACTAAAGGGTGGTTTTCGTTTACAAAGGAAAGTAAAAGTCTTCAAGCAATAAAAGTAATGTAACTATTTCAGAAAATACGATACGGATATTTGAAATAATTCGCGAAAAAAAAAAAACAATTCACGAGTGCGGAACCCTCACAAATGATTTTTGGCAACATTTCGGTTTAAACCCGCTGTCAAAGCTATCGATAGATGGCGTTACATTCACACGTCACGACAAAAAGTATAGGGGACCCTCCTACAGGAAGAGAAAAAGAAATACGTTTATAAAATAAAAGGTGGACATACAAAATACATCGAGTTATATAGTTAACCCTGCATAGTTAATGCATAGTTTAACTGGTAAGTTCTAATTAACACAAGCTTTTGGCTAGTCTAAACTTTTATATAAATTTCTCGACGCGGTATTTAAAATTAAGTTCCTTTTGAATTCATTTACCTCGGGCTCTAAATGATTAAGGTTTTGATTATAAAGGTAACACTTCGCCAACAGCATGCAGTAATTTAATTTCTTCTGAAAGGGTGTCGCTGCAGTTAACCAAAATTAAGGGATTTACCCATTGTCCAAGAGTAGTTCGTTCGCTTTGCAGATAAATTTGATTTGCTTAAAGTAGTTTTCCAGATAGAGAAGTTGTAACTGAAGAGACAATTTCCGAGGGAATGACTATCATTGATAAGGAATAAACTAAATGAGAAATGCCTAGACGTTTTGCTATGAAAACCACACCAAATAAACTGAGATTCCTTGATCTCCAAATGTCAAGATTAGTATTTAGCTTCAGAACTTTAAGAGTTTAGTTTCTTTCCTCATTCCCATGTTCATCATAAGAAACAAAGATCCCAAAACGTCTGACAGGTTCATTTGTCCAATTTAGATTTAAAAGCTGATCTTCCCTATTGAACCCGGCTATGGCATAGGCCTGTTTTAGAAGTGTTTAGTATCAAACCTGAACATGACCCGAAATTGTTTACTACTCCAATCAAGTTTTAACGCCGTTACTAAAGTTGAACAGGTTGAGGGAATTTTGAATAAATGACCATTCCAAGGTATCGAATGCTTTTCGAACTGAAAATCTAGAAGAAGCAATATCCCAGGTATCTTTTGTAGCTCAGTTTGTTGGATAATGTCATTTGTTAGCCCTGTATTTTGTCCAATGTATCTCGGTCTGATCAGGGTGGAGAAGAGATGATAAAACGCGTTCTATTCTCTTATTGATAACTTTTGACGCGATCTTATAGTCTACATTCAATAGACTATAGCGTTATTGGATGCCAATTTGACAAAAACAACAAATTGGAATCTTCTTTGGATAAGAGTGTGATAAGTCCTCTTCGCGTCACTAGCTGCATTAAGACTATTTACCAAATCCTGAGAGACTGAAACAGAACTCAGCTGTATAACCATCATCGTCTGGTGATTTTTCTCACACTCTTCTTTGGTCAATATTTGAGCTGTACAAATTCTCATTAAAGGTTTGGATATCAGTCATTATATCTCGCTCATTGACCAAAATTTTCCCGTCAGATCTCAGTGATGAGTTCAAATACAACTTTTTTATTGTATCTTTTTTTCTCCATGATGAAAAAGTATTTAGTATTTAAAAGTTGTTCTTACCAACTGCGGATAACTGTCAGTTATTTGTACTATTGCAAGCAAGTCACATTGTTAAAACCCTGTCTTTTCAACACCAAGGACACCTAAAACATGTAACTTACCGTCCATAGAATAGCTTGATACTTGATTAACATTCTTACAATGTTCACTGTGCCTTGAGCTTGCTTGATTTCTTGTAAGGATGGCTGTGTTTTGGATGTGCAAAGAAAAAGATTTGGAGCCATAATCATAGCCACACTGTTCAAGCCCATCTTGTTTTGCTTTTCATGGGCTACCACTTGGCTCAAAAATTGAACAAGGATCTGAAACAAAGGTTGTTAGAGGGTGTATCAGCTTACTATGCCTGCACCACTTTCCTTTGTTGACATAAACCTAGTACATGTCATTATAAAAAATGCATACGTAAATACAATGTAACCATAGCAAATTCTATGTTCGAAAACGTATATTTACAGGCTCAATCATTTATCATGATGTTAACAAAATTATCTAATTAGGAATAAATCCATCTGCAACACAAAACAGCAGCACGTAGAAACTTCACCTTTAAACAGTCTCTATGAACTGCCGGCAACAGTAGAATTAAAAGATTCAATGCTTGAAGCTGCTGCTTTCTATCAGGTATGCCTAGATGAAAGAAGTTAGAGGAAATACATGTAACATAACTTTTACAAGATAAAAAACTAGGAAAAAGGCACCGATTAATGTTAATCCTGATGACTCGAGCCTTCAAGGGAAATCTAGCCATGTTGAGTTATCAAGAAGTCAGTTTTCGTTCGAGTCACCAGGAGGCAACTGTACATCAAAACTACGATCAAAATTTAGAATTTTCGTTCCAGACTGATGAATTACTGTTGACTAAGAACAATATCTAAGCAAAAAACGAAGGACGAAGGCTAATGAAAAATTAATATTATATTTTATTTTATGTTGTTTAAGCTTGTTCAAGACCCTTATAACTCCAAAAACTTTCTCGGCATAAATATCTAACGACAGCATTTATCATAAATCATTCTACATTTTGTCGAGGAATAGGTTGTTGTTAATCGTGGTAGATGCGACAGTTAAGTGTATTAACATTCGTATCACGATCTACCGTCGCTTGCATCTAAGCGTGAACACGGGCCGCCGAAACATGATCTAATTGGCTATAAACATGGCATGTTTGG
>OMLO01005139.1_pt1 | contig 10969 bp, 4 predicted proteins | sample 1674811 | NCBI WGS metagenome assembly OMLO01 (sample SAMN06265003, study PRJEB25207) | coral metagenome | isolation source: Coral host | place: Mexico:La Bocana,Puerto Morelos, Mexico | collected 2008-11-13 | reverse complement strand
CGGTCGATATCCAAAAGGGACCCTTTTACAGATTGACCTCTCCAAGTTCTGTTATCTGGTTATTAAGAATATCCGGTTGCATTTAAATTTATGACGTCACAAGTGGTACAAAGTGCATGACCCTATTGGACGTATATATACGTCCTTGGCAGTGAAAGGGCTAATGACCTCATATCCACCAGCGAAACAATAGTCATATTTTAAACACTCTCAAAGCTACGGGAGTATATAAGAAGTTAAAATTAATCTATATTGAAAGACACAATCATGTAAAACAGGTTTTGCCTTTAAATAGGAAAAGGAAAACTCTTTGATGAAGGCCTTTTCTTAGGGACAATTGCTGATTGCGAGAAGGCCGAAATCTGTTACGGCGAGCGAATATCTTCAAGACAGTAATTCACAAAGACCTTGGTTCCAACGTGGAGTACAGCCAAAACATGACCAAATAAACTTTTAAAAAGCGCTTGCATTGAAGCCTAAGCTAGCTATGCGAAGCGAATTACATGAGTCGGATTACAGAATGCAACAAACATTTCTGAAGGTGTATTAGACAAACAACTACGCAGGTGGATAACAGTTTTTAACAGCTATAGAATTTGGGGCACCCAACGATGGTTTTCTGTAAAATATATCATGTTCGGAGAGGTCTACTGGATAAATTTCGGATAACTCGAAAATGACTAAACATTTTTAGATGACTGTTAATGGCTGTTCAATTCATCTAAGATTTTACTCGAATTTTATTTAAAAGACCAGTTTAGCCCCAGCAGTTTTCATCCCTATAGTTTGCGAAAATCCGTCTAAGATTCCTAAAACTATCGGCTACCAAAATGGATCATTGGAAAACCTCACATTTTCGTGAATCTTGAAATAAGACCCAAGGTTATCGGGAAATGGACGTTCCCCTAGAAAAACCGAACAGGTAAAAAGTTTATAGCTCATCCTAAAATTGATCGATAGAGCTAAAAAAGCACCCAGATAGAATAAAACGGCGTTTTAAAGCATTTGGGAGAAACCCTCGTTGTGTGCCCCTGGCGTATTACATCAGTTATGATAAAAAATAATAATAACAACAGGTTGTATATTCGGCTTTGTTTCTACATTGGATTTCATATTTTTATCCGCGAAAGCACAATAAGCTAAATAAATAGCAAATCATATCGTTGCATTCTTCCCAAAAACCTCCTGGGTCAATCAATTAGAAGAAAACAAATACATGTTCGAATAAAGCACAGCGATTAAACTTTTGTTGGTATAGACCTTGATTTTGTTTAATAATTTTTGGATTTGAGTTTTATTGTTTTAAAAATTTTGTATTTGATTTTTGTGCCTGGACCGCGGCATAAACCGAGCTACCTAATATAGTGGTCTCGGGGGTTCAACAAATTAAAGCAAGAAAGCGAGACGAGAAAAAGAAAATATAAATATAAGTAAAGGAAACCCTTAAGATAAACAGTTGATAACAATAATTTGAAAGCAAATTAAACTAAATAATAGTAAATCATTTCGTCCCAATGAAAAAAATGTTAAATGAAAAATAAAAACAGTTTGAAAGGGACTAAATTTTATGATGCACTGATGTCAAATCATTGGGCTTCGGTTTCTTCTCCACCTGGACCTGAAATGGCTGCAAGTAGTTTCCTGGCAAGTGCTTTGACAGAACACCTCTCTTCGATCACCTTCTTCTGCTTCTCCAACCACTTATCAATGTAGTTCTGGTCTGTTCCCTCAGTTGGAATTGCTAGGAAGTCGCTCCTGACATCTGGAAGAACTGCATAGAAGACTTGGCAGATAGACTTCATGTCCTTTGCTTCCTTGTTCATCACTTTGTAGTAGAGAGGCTTTGGATCTTTCTGGCCTTTCTCAGCTTTGCTTTCAAATTTGCGTAATTCCTGCTCCATAACGGAGAAAAAGCCGGCCGCTGTTTTGATGCCATCTATGAAGGCTTCAAGAGCAGGGATTAGGGTTTCACTCACTGTGATTGCAGCAGCCTCTTGGACTTTAGCTTGGGCGCCTTTAGCAACTGCTTCTGCCAAGTCTTTATTCGCAGAATCCGCTAATAATGGGCTTGCAATGGCGTTAACTCCTGGGACGAAACTAAGTCCGAGCGCCCACCACCGCTTTGTTTTTGCTTTGGCTTCCAGTTCTTTCTTCTTCCTTTCAAATTCTTCTTTAAGGTCTTTGAATTCTCTTGCGACAACCTCGGCCTGGTCTTTTCGCTTCTTAAGCGTTACCAAGAGGTCTTGATGCATCTTTACCAGCGTTTCGCAGAGTTCCTTGTAGCTAACGGTCTCTTGAATGATATCGGAGAGCATCTCACTCCACTCGTCGTAGTTCAGAGCGTCATAATACTCAAAGTATTCGCTTATAGAGGCAACGAATTTGGTAGAAACTGGAAGGACACCTTTCAGGTATATCATCGCGTCGTTCCTGGTGTCGTCACGGAGCTTGGTGAACTTGATAGCAAGTTCTGAGCTGGAACCAACATTGTTTTCTGCATAAAGAGATCTCATGGAAAGAGAGAACAATCGCATATCGACTGGCATGCTCTTGAGTTGTTCTCGAAGCTCCATGACGCCTTCCTGTGCTTTCTTCGCGATGTCGCCCATCTGTGTGTCCAAAACGAAGCAAAGAAAAAAGATTTCTTTCAGAACAAAATTCTAAGTTGCTGATGCTCGAAAATCTAAGTTAAAAACAATAAATCGTAAAAAATAGACAGTGAAAGACGGCAGGCCAGGTGTAGTAATTTTTCCACCGGCCAAATTTTGTCAAGGATTACCAATTTTTAAAAGCGCTGTCGGTGGAGAAAAAAAGATTGTGATTGTTGGCGGAATGAAAACAATTTTTACGACTATTTTGCAGAATGCGAAATAGGCGTTAAGTGAGCGAGCGCGAATTCACTCGCTTGGTCGTTCGCTCAGTCGGTCAATCAGTCAGTCGTAGACTTTTGCCTAGATACGTGGTGTTACTGGTGACCCCCCCTGCGCATATAGTTTTTTGATCGTTGATTCGTTCTTTTATGTAAACATTTACCATATATGGTCTCAAACCAATATAGGTCCTGAGACACCACGTAACTACCGACTTTTGTTTGTATTTCCGCTGACCAATGTACAACATGCATCCATGCAAAGGAACCTGGTTACTACATTTCCGATTAATGTGGAAACTTCCTTTTGGTATTATGACTGATGAAAACCCAGAGTTAAAAAGAAGCAAAGAAATGTATGTCATTGTCTTAGAGAGAAAGAGCTAGAACACACTATTGACCTTGAAAAAGTATTAATTTAATCTATGGCATTAATAAAAATATGTATAATATTTATGCTGTAGGTGCAATTTATGACTGAGAACATTATTTTATTATAAATGTGACATCACACTTATGAATAACACTTTATTCATCAACCTGTAATAACATGGGAAAAGATTCTAATTAGTACAGCATAATAAAGAAAAGCTGCACTGAAAATGTCAACAGCGTCCACTTAATGAAAGCATATTAAGGAAATAGATCATGTTTTGCTGTGCAATCAAATCAAGACATTTCATATTCGAATAGATAGAAATAACATCAGTCAGTAAAGTTTTTGCGTTTGCTTTTCTTTGTTGAAACTTTTTCCTTTTTAGAATTTCATAGTTGAACGATAATTTCCTTGCAACGTAGTTCAAAAGGAAATCGACACAGCTTACAAATAATCTACGGTCCACTGGAATGAATTTCACCATTTTATACACATTCATTCCCCAATCCAGAACTAACATATTTTGGACAATTAGAATCTATGAAAAATAGACAAAATAGTCGTTGTCTCAAAGAGACCTTTGATTCAGCAATGTACTGATGTACGCTATTCATCTCTTATTTATTGGACTAGCTATTTTTAAGCACCGTTCGTCAATTAGAACAACTATTGAACGGATTGTCTTTTCTCTAAGTGAGTAATATAAGTATTAAATTTATAAAATTATTACGGTTGGAAAAAGGCTTTAAATTTGTTTCAGTTGTATTCCGAGATTAAATATGGAGAAATTAACAGAAGCTTACCTTGCTTAGTTTGAAATAAAAACACTCAGTAAATTACGGAAGCCAGGAAAGTTGTAGCCTGAAAAATATAATGCAACAAATGAATAAGGCGCATTTCCTTGGTTGAAGCATTTTCTATCCTTTTAAAAAAAAACTGAAGATAAACTAAGATAGAAGCATACATACCTCAAGCGTATCCTGAGAAAAGTTGGTTTAGCAAAGCAGACTCGCCCTTATATAGCCCCATCACGGAACGAGATGAAAATGAACAGGCTTTATTAGAATGGTCTTAATTCCCTTTACAAATATGGAATTTTAAAACCGTTCAGGAAAAAACGAAGAGATTAATCTTTTTACTAACAATTTAAATCGGCCGCCCACAGATGGTATTAAAAGGATTAATAAAATTAAATTAAAACCTTAAGATAAAAAAATAAAAACGTTGATTGAATGAACGTGCGTGTGAAAAAATGCAATCTTTTTATTTTATATCCGTTCAGGAAAAAACAAAGAGATTTATCTTTTTACTGACAATTTAAATCGGCCGCCCACAGATGGTATTAAAAGGATTAATAAAATTAAGCTAAAAAAATAAAAACGTTGATTGAAGGAACTTGCGTGTGAAAAAATGCAAGATTTTTATAAGAACTATAAAGATGTGTACAATGTATATTTTCTTTACTTTCTGCCATGTAAGAGAACGTGGTTCTAATCCAGACAAACATAAAGAACTGCCGAAAGTAAAAACCTTTTAATTTTTAGTCCTAAGACTGATGGCTCTTCATCCTTTAAAAGCAAACTGTAAAATGCGTTATCAGCAAATATTAATTCTTCGAAAGATCTTGTCAATGCGTGCTAACTATTGTTACAATGTAATTATTCGCACTGTCTTTCTAATTGAAGAAACAGAAGCCGACGTAAGCCCAGCGGTTTTTTTATGTTTCCTATAAGATACAGTTGTACTTCATGGCAAATTTAGATAAATACAAATAAAATAGAAACTGTTTGGTTTTCCAAATTGAATACGCAAATTAAGTTTGTGGAGCCAAAACTGGCAACAATATCAAGTTGCGTGTCTTGACCCCCGCCAAGGTCGGTCGAATTGCGTAAGTCAACTAAATTCGGGAAAAAAGATATTAACTTCCAGGTCAAATGCGTAATACCCGCACTTATCCTTTGAAATATTTTTACAAGATTACCTATACACTTTTTTTGAGATGAAAAGACAGGGTTTTGCAGTGTACGTTCAAAATATCAGAACTGAAATTTTGTGTTTTGCATACACTGTTTTGCCTACTTTTCACTATTGCCGTCAATGTACTTCACAGGTAAATACTAGAAAACTAAATAGTGCAATTTTCACAAACACGTCCTGGTTTAATAAGTAAGTAATGAGATTAATAATAAGATTAACGTCTTTTCACAGAACGGCTAGAAAATAAGGATCATTGTTCGATTCATTGAATTTTAATGAGCTGGGTTAGGGTTAGGGTAAGGGTTAAAGAGTGGTGCAGAAAAAGCTTGAAATTTGCTCCAACGACAGTGTTATGGAAACTAATTGAAGATTACAGACTACTATAATTATGTGTAATATGAATATTTTCCCTACTTCCCGTTAAGAAAACTTGGGTCTTAGCCATGGCAGATAAAGTAAGGAAATATCAGGATTTGCTTGGTGGTGTCCGGATTCCGTTTGTTTTTTCCAAATCCTATAAACCAGTTGAATACGCAAACTATGTTGAGCTATGGTGAAGAAAATAAACTGTGATAACAGGATGTTTAGATTTATGGTGAACACACAATAACAAGTTAAAACTTTATGTACGTGTCTTCCCGAATTTAGTTTGATCAAATACGTAAGTATACCCGACACTAAAAAAAGATTTTAAATTCCAGGTAAACTGCGTAATAAATTGTCCTTTGAACTGTTTTCGGAGATCACGTATGCACGTTATTGAGAGACAAGATAGAAAGCCGCTTTAGGCTTTTAAAGTTTAAGATCAAAACTTCAGTTCTGAATTGTTTTGCATACATTTGCTCTACCTGTTTAGTGCCGTCCGGTATACCTCGTCAGTAGAACGAAAATTGCTATTATCACAAACACGTTCTTTAATTCTCGAATAATTAGATTAATATTTAGATTAAATATTTTTACAAAAAAGATTAGAAAATAATTGATTTATTGAATTTATTCTTCAAGGTTTCTCTCGGAAGTTAATCGTTTTTACTAAGTTCGAAGTCGTAAAAACATCGTGAGCTGAGAAAACTAATCTCACGCAAAGGCTCACTTGGTATGAGTTTGCGGACCGTAAACGTTTTTCCTTAGGACAAGGTGAAAGCAAAGGCGTGCAAATGTGCTCCAGTTTAAGACTACGACAATTTTATAAAAACAATTGAAAATTACAGGCACTTGTAAAGCTACATTATGTAATTTTCTGTACTTTCCGTTAAGAAAAGCTGACTTAGGTCTTAGCCATGACAGATAAAGGTAAGAAATTATTAGATCTGCTCGGTGGTGTCCTGATTCTGTTTCCGTGGTTTTTCCAAATCCTCTTTTCTTTTTTTCGCGTGGAGATTGTTCGCAGGCTAATAAACCAGTTATATACGCAAATTAAGCTGTGTTGTGGTGAAGGAAATAAACTTTAAAAGCAGGATATTTCGATTTTATGGTTAACAAAACTGACAACAAAAACAAGTTAACAACGCAAGTACGTGCCTTCTCCGAACCAAGGTGAATCGAATACGTCAGAAAACGCATAATTCGACAAAAGGATATTAAATATCAGGTAAACTGCGTGAATCCGGCCCTATACCCACCTAGGGTTATGGTTACATGAATGAAATGAAACTGCGTGAATTGTTCTTTGCACTCGGAGTTAAAAAGTTCCGGTTCAAGGTGTCAGCATTAAAATTGTTGCTAAATGTTTTGCAAACATTTTCTCTACTTTTTATCACTGCCATCAATTTTCACAAAAACGTTTTTTTAGTTAATATATAATTAGATTAAGGTTTCTTCACAGTGATTAGAAATAAGGATCTAATTTACTTTTCAAGGGTTCTCTCGGACGTTTTTATTACGTTCAAAGTCGTAAAGAGTTCGTGGGTTGGAAAAACTGACCCCACGCAAAAGCTCACTAAAGTAACGAGTTTTGCGGGCTGTAAACCTTTTAATAAAAGACGTTGGAAAAGCTTGCAAATTTGCTCCGTTCAAGAGAACGACAATGTTTTAGAAACTAATTAAACACTACGGAGAATATTTTCTCTGCTTCCCGTTAAGACTGAGAACTTGGTTCTAAGCCAGTAAGGTAAAGAAATATTGGTGGGCGTAGCCAGGATTTTTCCAGAGTTACGCACAATTTTCCAAATCCTCCTACAAGCTCCTTCCCCCCTTCGTCCCTTCCTTTCAATCCCAAGTGATTTGTTTAGATTTTTTTATGACGAGAGTGTAATGGTGCGGTGATGTTGTAAGTGTAAACGTTCTTTCTTGATATGAAATGACAACTAAGTCGTAAATTTAGCCGATTCCTATTACAACCACAGAGCTTGTCCTCTGTCTTTCTTCTCAGCAAACCCAGAATGACCAAATTTCTGATGTTTATATGAACATATATCACAAATGGCGTGATACATGTTCATTTATTTTAGTATATTCTATTGTGCTTTATTTTTCACTTCAGGTGCGCACGTGCGTAAGCTAAGTGCGTACAGGTAACTATGCGCCTGATTGGGAGGTGCTCAGTGTGGTTCAACCCAGTCCGGATAATGTTTGCTTTTCCAAATCTTATCAACCACTTATCGACCAACTGAATGCGGAAATTAAGCTGTACTGTGGTGAGGCAATAACAGGATATTTTAATCCATGGATCACAAAGACGGATTACCAACGATCAACTCGAAAAAAAGTGGCCAACATTTCGATTATCCGCTTTAAAGGAATTAAAATTAATTCCACGATGCTTGGACTACTTGAAGAGCACACAATACGTACGTGACTGAGAAATGCGCCCAATCTTATAAATACCATACGCGGTGGAGTAGGTGTTTCTATACAGCCTAGCAGCAACAAGGTTAGGATACGAAACATTTCAAATTGACCAACATGGATCAAGGGGAGCCAAACAAATGGTACAAATGGTTTGGTAAGTTAATGTGTAAAAGTATTTGAAATTCTAGGAAATGCAATAAGGCGCTCAAATGATATAAGAGACATCGAAATTGATGAAAGAAATACACTAAAAATTACGCAGTATGCAGATGATACGACAGTTTTTCTTAGAGATGTTCAGTCACTAAATAACCAATTTGATTTACTTACTCATTTCGAAAATTGTTCCGGGCTACGAATAAATCAATCTAAATCAGAGCTGTTGTGGTTAGGATCATTGCGATTTCAAAAAGATACACTTCTGGATCTAAGATTAAGTGCAGAACCCATCTATGCCATAGGAGCCTATATTTTTCGTATAACGAACATCTTGCAGCCAAGAAGAATTTTTTAGATAGGCTTGAGCCATTAAGGAGAATGCTAAACATATGGTCTTCAAGGGATGAAGTTATTATTAAATGTTATTTCTCCCTTGTCTTGTAAAATTTGGAAATTAGGAATTATTTCAAACAACTTAACGTCAACTTGCCTCAAGAGTGGAGGTTCCCTATAAATGACAAACACATCGCCTTCGTAGAGAAATGGTCCAGTTTCATAAATTAATGTGTAGCCATAACAGCATACAAATGCATATAAATGATGTAATGTAGTGTAAACGTAAGTAAGTAATGGAACGTATTACGAGAACAATGCAACGCAACGTACTGTATATGATAATCGTAAATAAGTAGTGTGGTGTATTGTAAGTAGATTAGGTAATGCAATGGCAGTAATAAACGTATTGTAAGTAGGTAATTGTATGAAAAGGACTGTGTCGCAGATTTTAGTCAAAAATAAGATGTAAGAAAATGGCAAACAAATTGAGTGAAAATAACCACATAACAAAAATAACAGTGAAGGAAGATTTCATTTAAACAGCAAATACCAAAGAAAATACGGATGGAAAGAAATTGAAGAAGAGTAAAGTACATTGCCATATGAATTTTCAAAAAATCGGTTAGGATGAACAGTTTTCGAAGTAAATACCGCTTGTTTGTAACTTTCAGTTATAATGCGCGGGAGAAATAATATTTATAGCAAAGCTATGGTTTCGTCATTTAGACCCCTATAGATGGAATTTCTTCGCTAAAATTAATTATCATAGCGAGTATTTACCAAAATTTAATAACATAGACATAACCAGCCATGACACAGTCCCTTTAATTTTTTTTTGATTCATACAATGTTGAATTTCTGTTTATAGAAAACTTTAAGGGTTCTTGAAGAACAGAATGTAATGTTTTTTGTATTTTGAAAAACACAGGTTATGCATGCGGCAATCTCTACAACACTCATAAAGAATGGGAAAAGACCCCGGAATGGATGAAAGCGTCGTATAGACTGGAGATGGAAAATCTTGGTGGAGACATTGGTAAGATATGGTAATGTAGTGGTATTGACAAAAAAATGTTTTTTTGAGGCGGTTATCGGTACCAATGTACATGCATTAGAATTACGAGTTGTTAAAGTTCAAACGGTAAAATTTCAGCTACCCACATATCAACTAAAACCAGAAAATCATCAAGGGGTTGATTCAGTTTTGCCAAGTACCATATTAGAAATCTCGAAGAGTTTGTACGCGAATGCTTTATACAAGTGACGACACACGCAAGAACATTTTCGGTTTTGCGGTAAGTTATGTGAATTCCGACCTTAACGCCGCAAATTCCTTACAGAAACTTATGACATTCGTTAAGCACATCCAAGTAAAGTTCTCCAGGCTACTGAATGACGATGATGAAACAGAAGTATTTAATCAAATTTAACTTTATTCAACCAAGTTTGTTCAAAATCAAGTGCGCGCTGTGAATTTAATCCAAATATTGCAATTTTGATTGATAAATTTTTTCTCGTAATTTTCAAAAATATGGTGAATGTGCAAACGCTTTATACAATACGAATCATAGGAAGTCACGCGTTTCAACCCTCATGGGTTTCTGCTAAAACTTGTAAGCATTAGAGAGCACTTTCTCAGACACACAAACTGACGTAAACTGTTAACCTGATCTGCTAGGGTTTAACAGTGAAAATTCAAACGCAACCCTGATTGCAGAATACCCCTCGAGAGACGGTTGGTTACAATGCTTTTTAGAATAAATCCCAGGAAAAAGGGGCACCGCGGCCCCCTCGGCCCTCCCCCTAAAATCCGCCCATGGTGGAAAGTTGCCAGAGGCAAATACTGAAGATTCCACATTGTAACAATTTTTTTTTTCGATATTTTTCCTTTTGTATGTAGACACTCCTTTAAGTGGTGCAGTGAAGGGTTTGATCGAAGGCGGCAAAGAGTACTTCAAGCAGAATCCTGCAGATGCCATGAAGATGGGCGCGTACATTGCCAATGTTGCAAAAATTACACCAGATCAAGGGATCGCGTTCTCCAAAGGTTTCCTGGAAACTGCTATGCGCGAATGAGCAGAGGATATCAACGAAAGAAGTTGTCAAAAATAGCATTGTATTGATCAGAAAATGATTAAATAAAATTTGATAAGAATTTATCAGTAGGATAGGGTGAATTTCTGTAGTGTTTTACGACAAAGGAGGGAATGCTTTCTATCATATAGTATTCGTAAGAAACTGTGTATAAAAATAGTTGTCAATCAGGATAATGAGAACAGTTAGATCAGTGTGCACTTTTAGGACACTGGGGACAACTGGGACAAAACGGGACAACCGGGACGCTCAGTCGGTCACTCCCTGGGTCGAAAACTTTTGTTTGTGTTTCCAATGCACAACTTGACTTGACGAAGAGAAAAATGTCGTCGAATGGTTCGGCAAATGTGAAACATAGTGAAACAATG
>OMLO01005138.1_pt1 | contig 10970 bp, 12 predicted proteins | sample 1674811 | NCBI WGS metagenome assembly OMLO01 (sample SAMN06265003, study PRJEB25207) | coral metagenome | isolation source: Coral host | place: Mexico:La Bocana,Puerto Morelos, Mexico | collected 2008-11-13 | reverse complement strand
CAACAGCAACAGCAACAGCAACAGCAACAGCAACAGCAACAGCAACAGCAACAGCAACAGCAACAGCAACAGCAACAGCAACAACACCGACAACTACAACAACAACAACAACAACAACAACAACAACAACAACAAGACCCAACAAGACCCAACAAGAACCAACAACTCCTATATTTGCTTCCACCTATCTATTCATTTTTTCTACTTCTATGATTTACTACTGATGACTTTGTAGATCGCCACAAGGTCAAGAAAAAGCGGCCCAAGAGTTGGTCAAGGAACATCAAAAAATCAGAGACAAGGTGGGGGAACTTCGGGCTGGACAGATCGAAATTTGGTAGGTTAGTAAAGTAGTAAGTACTGTAGTTGGTAGCCACTGTGGCGATCATGCATGTTACATTTCTCCATCACACGATTCACCTTTTAAAGGGTCACGTTTTCACTATCCCCAAAAAAAGGGTACCATCAGAATTACCAGGCAAATGGCAGTTCATGTACCTGAATCTTCTTTTTGTCTGTAGAACTTGTGCCTTTTCACCAACGAAAACGAACACCTACCCAAAAGGCAGATATTTTACATATATATCTGGAAGATCCAGGTAGCTTGAGGTCAAAATAGATGGCTTGCCGATACCAAAAGGTAGGTTGGTAAAGGGTCCAAAAATAAACCAATATGTAGGGACGGTTAGCCATCTACTTTTCAATTACTGTACAAAATGATCATCTTTTTTAGAACTTCGCCAGTTGGAACACTGATTTGGAAAAACCGATTATCAAAGGTTATTTCAACACACCTTTGGAACACACCCCTAAACCTTTACCAACAGGCTATAAAGGGATTCCTTTCATAGTTGGCTAGGGGGATTGCCTGGGGGTGTGCTCTAGGGGTGTGTTGTAATTTTCTTGGAGATTCCTCAAGATCTTGAGGTTTTGACCGCATAATTTGGGTCCAACTCCAAGGCTTTCAAATACAATTTCCGGCGGTTCCAAGTGCTGCCATCCGCCAATCGTATCCATTCCTGGATTTTTTTTTGTACCCTCCCTGAAACTAACATAGCCCATGAAAATCCCCATCGTTCCTGGTAAATACCATCAAAATGGTGGATTTTCATGGGCTATGTTTGTTTTAGGGAGGGTAAGGGACTTTTTTGTTGGTGCAACTTATTTTTTTTGGGGGCGAAACTTGGAGATCCAATAAGATTCTGCACAATCCTTTTTTCCAGTTGGTGCGTAAGACACCCCAGTCAAAACATATTTGTTAAAAATGGTTTCATCTTCGTTCCATAGTAGCAAAAAAATGACAAAGTCAAAACTATCCAAACCATGTGCGGGTTAACCCCCTGAAAGGTTGGAAAACGATCTCCCTTTTCGGTTGGTCAATTTCTTGAGGCCCCCTTAAACATCACAAAAAACAGGCTCATAATGTGTAAAACCACCCAAAAAGGAGACATAGCAAATCTCATTAAACCTCTGGATTTTTCTCCCTCACAGAACTTTGAGGTTGTTAAGTACAATATGAGAGATGGGTGTTGCAATTGCATCTGGATATTGTCACCTAGCTGATTCCGAAACCTGAAGGTCATCTTGAAAAGGATTCATTTCCCAATTCGTGCGGAAAGTCAGGATACACACAATTTCGACATTTCTGGCCCAACAGTCTCCCCTAAACACCGTACCACATTCTATCTCAAGTTTCATTTTAACCACAAAAGAGACGGCTACCATGCCCCCCTACACCACCCCTTCGGGGGCCAACCTGTGGATTCAGCACCGCCAAGTTGTTGTAGGCAAAGGCGTAACCGGGATCCTGTGAAAGTTTTCTTGTTGAACCCAGGTAGATTTTCCGTTTGTTGGGTTGGGAGACTTTCGAGCAAAAAAGGATTGGGTGAAATAGAATTTGATGAAGATGATAAATAAATAAATAAATATATATATATATGTAAATAAATACATATATATATATATAGACTATAAATCGCATTGAGTCACCAAGAATTGGTTTTCATCTTTAGGTTTCTCGGTTTGATAACATGTCTGGAATCAGATTTAGGCCCTTTAGGCTTGAGACTTCATGTTTAGGCTTTGAGATTTCATGCATTTCGCATGGAATTGCATTTGACGGGATTATCAGAACCATCCATTTTTTTCGGCTACATGGAACACCCTGATGAATGGTTTCTCTTCTGATTCACTATCAATATGAATTTCAGGTTTCATCTTAGTTTTAGGGTGTATATTCTTACACAGACTACACCCCCGAAAACTAACATGGAACCCAACAGTTGGTGGTTTGTAGATGTTTCTCCTTTTCCAAGGGTGTATGTTCAGGGTTCCATGTTAGTTTTCGAGGGGGTATCTCTGGAATTCCTGTGCCGGAGAAATCAAAATACCAAGATACCGGTGGGCGCGTTGACAGACGCCAACAATCCATTCCTCAGTGCAGCATGAAAACAACGAGCCAATGGCTTGAACGCCGGCCCCCATTTAGGGAACTCTGGGTACCCTGAAAAAAATACCCTAAGTAGATATCACAGTATTATGAATATAGTGATATCACACTTATACGAGTATAAGAGCAGTAATTATATGGTACTTGGTATGGACTTATTTCGGGAACGAGTATATTAAGATTTCTAGACTAGTCACTGCAGGTATGTGTTGCAAAAATATTGAATATTCAGAATTGACACAAATCATCAACAACAATCCTTTGTCAAAATTCTACAGTCAAAATTCTACAGTATTGTCGTGCAGCACTAATATACAAACCGGTAATAAGTACTGTATCATCACGACCACAGTTCGGTCAAAGTGACACGAATAATTCTCCAAAAGGAGGTCATTCACACCATGCAATGTTGGTTCACTGGATAGCAACACTGAAGGATTCCGCCGTTTTTCGATCTCAATGTCACCAATAAAACTTTGGACAATTCCGGGATGATAACTGGAAAATCAAAAGCTCCCTCAGTTGAAAACCAACTCACCATCTAGTCTATGACTTCTCTAGGGGAACTATACCAACAATATTTAAAGAACTATCAAGTACTTTCCAATAATTTTCTCAAATGTTTTCTACCTGGTGGTTGAACCAACCCCTTTGAAAAATATGCTCGTCAAAATGGCGGAATCCTTCCCCAATTTTCGGGGTGAACATACATCATATTTGAAACTATCACCCCAATTTTTTTGATGGTTTTGCTTTGGTTCAAGTGTCAATTGCTTCTCTTTGGAGAAGCTCAAACGGGCCACCTCTCCATTGACAAAGAGACGATGTACCTGGCAGGCTGCAACGCTGCCATGTCTCGGCATATTGATTTCTTGGTATTAAAATCCATTGACTTGGATTTGCTTGAGGTGGTGGTTGGAACAAAAAAAACATGTTCCCCAGAAATGGTGAATTTTTCAAGGTGATTTATATTAAAAAACAATCCATTAAACATTTGAAAAAAAAACACATCTATCCGTTGATTCGATCCTTGGGATATGAGTCGGTGGAAAGAGATGGGGATCCCGGAGACCAATAAGGTCCACTGGGGATCCTGGTGATCTGGGATCATTCCAATCTGTTTCTTTATCAACAAATATCAAGAATACTTGAAGTGAGATATTGGAAAAAAACAAAGATACAATTTTTGAAGGTCAACAACTTGTAGTGGTTCACAGTGTTCAGTTCATATTATTTCACTCCTGAACAGAAACACATTAGGAATAGTCAAATCGCAACTCTTCCAAGGGGCAACAAATCAAAACCGCTTCAAACCATAGATACATCTTTTCACAAGCTGGAACTCATGTCAAGAGCCAAGATTAAAAACATTTCACCACCCAATCAAAGGTTTATGCCCCTGACCTTACATTAAGCATACCTCAAGCAAACTAATAAAGAAACCTCCTTTAAACAATCCTGGAATCTCCAAAGACTTCAAGGATGTGCCAGAGAGACCAATGGAATATCCAAATATGGCAACTGCAAGATTTTCCATTGTTCGTGCGAGGAGAACCTGAAACAAACCAAATGCGAAGAAAGCCCAGCCCCCGTGAGTTTGTCCAGTGTCACGTTTATGGACTTAGATTGGTAGATATCAAATTTTACAAAACACAAATCCAGATATACTCATTGTTTCAATCATTTCAATTTACTCTTCCTCCCACAGTCGTCGACGTGGAAAATGGTGTGGTACGAATGAAGGAACTACTATTTTGGACATGTTCATGACATGTTCCACTGAGTCATGACTGTGGCAGCCAAAGGATCATGACATAAAAGTTTAAACTTTATTTTCCTACTGAATATGTAACCCCCAAAAGTTTAAAGGTTGGTTGGCAAAACGCGGGGTTTTTGTGCCAAGAAACCAGAAGCCCTTTTGAATGACCAACGTCTCATTCTTCGAGGTGTTGAAGCTCGTCGACTGGACCTGATTTCTCGCGGCCGCCACGGCGTCAATCATTCCGAAGGGTAAGGTAGGTAGCAAAGAAGTCGGTCCACTTTGAAAGGATCGTAAATAGTGGAATATTAAATAAAACTGTATATATATATATATGTACCTGGAACCCATTTGTCCCTTGTTTTGATTGGACAAGACCTTCTTTTGGAGGCAAAACAAAGGACAAATGGTTTCCAGGTATGTACATACATATATATATATATAATATATCTATTTATTTCAGTCGTTTCTACATATATAATATAATATATGATCACGAAATAACATGAAATAACACTTCTTTCCTATTTTCCCCCATTTTCTGAACCAAATCAATTGACAATTAATTTCGTTCATCTTGGGTATGGATGTGCAGTACAATCTCACTCAATGGTAACTCATGTGCAATACAAGTGCACTGAAACAATCGAGCTAGTGTTCTGTCAGTCCTCCTCTGGGTCGTGAAATGGGTCTTCTTCTCCTTCCTCTGCAAAACCTTTCTCATGAGTTCCATATAGTGTTCCCCACCCCAGTGATTCATAGGTGACTACCATAGTGACTACCATGTTCTGATCCATGTACTGACCGCCGTGGTTCTTCTTCTTTGTCTTCCTCTGGCTGCCATTCTTCGGGCTCTTCTTCAAAATCATCTTCCCTGCCAATCGGACTGTGGCCTTAATGTTGGTTTGGTTGGTATGTCTCTCCATAATATGTCGCCCAGCACTCACTAACAGGGTAAACACAACTGGCTAACCGGGCGTCTTCCATCAACAGTGCCACCCCAACAGAATACTGTTCAGTTTCTCTTCCTTCCTTCCTGATCAGCAAGGATAAACCATCAGGCACAAAGCAAAAAAATCAACCTGACCAACTGAGAAACGAACTAGAATCATCCATAAAATGATATCAGCAAAACCCAACATCAGTTGTAAAATATGTTCACTCTATCAACAAAAATCCGTTGCGCATCATCAAAGCCCTTTGGGATTTCTGGTCACAAAAATTACACTCATCTTTTTTGCGGGAAACCTTGGGCTCCGCACATGTTGTTTTTTGATGTCCCAAATTTTGTCCTTCTCGGCCTGCGAGAAAAAAAACGGCTGTCAAATGGTCAAGTTCTTCTTTGCGAAAGCACATCAAAGGTGGAAATAGGACAAGAGAGTTGGTCACTTTTATTTCATCTTTCCATCCCATGGCATCCATGGGACCTGGTATATTTGCCGCAAAACGTACGTTTTGGTTGACTTTTATGGGACATGTACATATTCCATACATGGATCATATGGGAATGATCCAGAAGCGGAAAACTGGATACTTGGAAGATATGATATGCCGTCTCTTTCTCTTTTACAAAGGGGTGTTTGTTGTAAGTTCCACGTTTGTCTTCGGGCTTGTATATAAACATCGTTGTTGCTTTCCAATCATCCATGTTTTTGGTGGAATGTTCGCCCTTGATTTTTTTTTCCGTGGATACCCCAAAAAAAATGAAGATCATTTTGAGCTGTACCCAAATGGATGAACAAAAACCCACCGTCCCACTAATAAGAAAGAGGCTTCGGCTTCACCCTTCAACAGATGGAGGGTGTTGGGACCTGGGCCCTTGGCACATGTTCTATGGCTGGGCGAGTTGAAATCCTATTTGTTTCATGAGAACAATGGACAGGAATGGATCAGGCGCAATATACTAATCTTTTTGTTCAGTGTAATGGGGATGAAATTGTTTCATACTGAAAAAGAGCTACATGATGGGAATATGGAAAACATGATCTTTACAAAACAGAAATTTAAAGTGACTGGATTGTTGAAAGAAGGGCACGTGGTTGATTTGCGTAGGTTTCGGTGTCATGGATTCTTCGAGGGCCCAAACTGTAGGAATATGTTTGATTGATCACTTTTTTTGCAACCACACCTAAGCTAAAGCAAATCAAAGTCCATGAAAGGCAATCACTCTTCACTGGCTGTGCACCTTACTGTCAGTGTAGTTACTCCAATCCCCATAGAGGTCCAGGAAGACTACAATCCTTGGAACCATCTGAGTGGACCGGGGTTCGGCACGAGGGTCGATCAACAAACTTTTATTGGAGATGGTCACCTCACCTTTTGTAGTGAATCCTTATAATGGGTATTCAAAAACAAAAAAACTATTGGGTTGATGAGCATCCCCTGCCACAAGGAACCAGTCAGAGTTTCGACCGCAGCACATATGTTTGCTGTAATTTACCAAAAAAAAACTTCCAACAAAACTTGGTAGTGAAATACCCCAACAAAAATTCAACCAATCTCTTGTTTCTTTTGATCACTGGCTCAGTTGATCCCAAAGTGTCACCAAAATTGATCCCCCAAATCATCACCAAGGTTCCACTGCTGGGAGATGCAGCAACCATCTGAAATTTCTTTCAAGGTTCCAGCTACCAATGCTACCAACTATCATTTCTAGCTACCAGAATCTAGCTAGCATCTCGAAATGTACCGCAATTTCTAACCACCTTACAACTTATACAACTATAATCTAACGCTTTTTTGATGGGCCAGGTCCCCTTAAGATCTCAAACCACCTGGGCCCACGAAACCAGCAAATGCTTGGGAAATGCAAGTAGATTGGACAACGGCGGAAACTAGATACCAAGGGCCTTTGTTTAATGAAACATTGCGGAAACATATTTGAAACGAATTTGACAGGCTCCATTACAGAAACATATTGAAGTACCACATCAATTTGGTGTTGATTGAAAAATATGCATATAAGAATATATATATATATAATATAGATGTGTATATACATATATATGATAACCCAAAGAACAACCGGGAATCCTTAGCTTTTGCGGTGCCATCAACACACTGAGATGCCTCGCATTTCGCCCTCAAAGGGATCCCACAAAACCTCCAGCCAGTGGATCAGTTTGGTATAACATCCACATATTTTTAAACGGAACCTCAGTTGATTAGTTGACTAGTTGGTGGTTTCAACCCATTTGTAAAATATTAGTCAAATTGGATCATTTCCCCAGGTAGAGGTGAAAATAAAAAATATTTGAAACCACCACCTAGATTAGTTGATGCATATATTTTTTCATCTGGGCTGGATGAAGATGAGAGATGATGAATTCCTATAGATCAAGCTGATTTCATTGATTTCTTTTGATGTCCCCACACTTTCAAACATAAGTTGAATTGGATGTCTACCGGAAAACACCACAGGGGCAGGCCATGCTCACGTCAGATTTCCGCTACGCTTTATTTGTTTCCTCTTGTGAGGTCCCACAAAAGAAAGGGCAAGGGAAATTGCGTTATGGCTGCTCTTAAGCCATTCTTCATCAACAAGTCTTGTCCCCCTTCCCAGCAATAGTCACCACCAGGGTTTCATTTTTTTATAGGGTATCCCTACAAACATCTTCATTTGCCACTATTGCTGGGAAGGAGGACGACCCAACTCATTCATCCAATAGACTCACCGTGAAATAGAAAACTTCAATTATATACTCTTCCTCCCATCATCGAAGGTGGACACTGAGTCTCTTAAATCTCTTGAAGATGAGTTGCTTGTCTACAAAAATGACATGTTCCACTAAAACATGATTGTTGAAAGATTAGTTGGTTAGTTTGCAGTGGAAAAAGCCGTTGGACTCTATTAGTGCGGGGGTGCGCCAATGCACGTTGTGGATATCGAATCACAGGTACGACCACAGAGCTCCGGGAAAAACCGACTGATTTGAGCAATGAAAAAAACCCTTGTTGTTTGGGGTTGATAGGTGATTATTTTTACTTATGTACTGTAATTACCTGGGGTTTATTTCGTAATCCATTTGGAAAGTAAGGACGGTTTTCTTTCGTGGCTCATTTTGCTTCAAAGAACAACATAGAAAAGAAGTCGGAGATTCAACAGGCCATGTTTTTTCATCCAATGGAAATGGCGAGTTTTTGGGTGAGTGGTTTGTGTTCATAAACTTAGTTAATGTATATGTATACTACGTCCCACTAAGATAGAAGATATTCAGCAAATGTTTCAAATAGAAATTGCAAAATGGGGTGGGGGGTCTAAACAGGATCAAATAGAATAAAATATTTTTGCAAGAGGTGCTCTTGCGAGTGCTTTTTAATGTTTCTTGACCATTTCAAACCGAATTTCACCCTATTTCTTCTATGTTCTCTCGTGCTTAAAGAAGGGTTCTGGGGTTCACTATTTCATGATATTTACCAGTGTTTCAGGCCCTAACACACCAAAATGAAACCAAACCTTGAAACACCGCCAAAGGGCCACGTTGCAAAACATGCCCCGGTCACAGAGGACCACTTGCGAAACAACATTGAACATCCAACTTCTTGGAAAGACCTGAAAAAACCTCGAGTTTTTTAGGTTTTTTGGGTGACTCAACCCCTGAATGCCCAGTTTGCTAGGGGGGATTCAGATAGAAGATATTGCTGGGCACCCATGGTAAGCATTTGGACTCAAATAGAAGAAATTGGGTCAAGTTCAAGTTTCTTGTGGGTCTTAGTCCCCCAAATAATGCAAAGTTTCTTCTATTTGATCAATGCATCTGAACTTGAACCCTCACAACTGATTCTCATTTTCCTTTCTTCAATTCCCACCATCCTCCAAGTTCCAGAATCACTCTGGCACGCCCGTACCAAGCGGGTTAACCCAAAAGGAAGGGCACAAAGAGAACACTCACGTAAAACCGCAATAGCATTGTCAAACCGAACCACAATGACAATTTCCAAGAGATGTAGGTTTCATCTTAACGAACATATGAAAATCTTCTATCTGATGTACTCCCTTGCAGGTGTGAGCACGTGATTTTGCCCTCACCAGAAATTTCAAAAAAGTATGGAGATATTCAACCATTTTTCAGGAGAGTAAAAAAAACAGCAATATTGTTGAAAATTTTGGAATCGAAAAAACATCCATGAATCTCTTGCAAAAAATCTGGAAGCCGGAGAGTACTAATACAGTAATATTCTTGACAATTTTGGAATCGAAAAAAAGATCATAAATATCTTCTATTCGATTCGAAAACCGGCCTGCAAAAAAGCTGGAAGCCAGAGAGTAAGAAACATGTCCCGCTAAAAATCTGGAAGCAGGAGAGTACTAATAAAGAAATATTCTTGACAATTTTGGAATCGAAAGAAAGATCATAAATATCTTCTATTTGATTCGAAAACCGGCCTGCAAAAAAGCTGGAAGCCAGAAAGTAAGAAAAATGTCCCGCAAAAAATCTGGAAGCCGGAGAAAAGCAAAATTGTTGAAATGTTTGAAACCGAAAGAAAGATCCATGAATATCTTCTATTTGATCAGAAAAACGTCCTGCAAAAAATCTGGAAGCCGGAGAGTACTAATACAGTAATATTTTTGACAGTTTTGGAGTCGAAAGAAAGATCCATAAATATCTTCTATTTGATTCGAAAACCGGCCTGAAAAAAAACTGGAAGCCGGAGAGTAAGAAAAATGTCCTGCAAAAAATCTGGAAGCCGGAGAGTACTAATTCAGCAATATTGTTGAACATTTTGATATCGAAAAAAAGATCCATGAATATCTTCTATTTGATTCGACAAACCTCCTGCAAAAAATCTGGAAGCCATAGAGTAGTGATACAGCAATATTGTTGAACATTTTGGAATCGAAAGAAAGATCCATGAATATCTTCTATTTGATTTGAAAATCGGCCTGCAAAAAATCTGGAAGCCGGAGGGTAAGAAAAATGTTTTGCAAAAAGTCTGGAAGCCCGAGAGTGCCATTACAGCGATATTATTGAACATTTTGGAATCGAAAGAAAGATCCATGAATATCTTCTATTTGATTCAAAAAATGTCCTGCAAAGAATCTGGAAGCCGGAGAGTAAGAAAAATGTCTTGCAAAAAATCTGGAAGCCGGAGAGTACTAGTACAGCAATTGTGTTGAACATTTTGGAATCGAAAGAAAGATCCATGAATATCTTCTATTTGATTTGAAAATCGGCCTGCAAAAAAGCTAGTAGCCGTAAAAAACCATTTGGAGCGACAGCGGCATCAGCAGGAGGAAGAGCAGGGAGCAATCATGAACCCACATACTGAATATTGAATACTGCAGGCTGATCTTGGAGCAATTCCTAGCCCGAATCTGGGGCCCGGAGTATTGCACCGCAAGTAGGAAAAATAATTTCCATCAATATCTGCAAGCAATTCAAACAATTCCAAGCGGCCACTTTCAAATAGAAGACTGGGGATATTCAAGCGACAATTCCAGACTTTTAAATAGAAGATCCGATTTCCAGGCGTCGCAACAGGTCCTCTTATTCACTCATTTTGCCAATGACTTTCAAGGCATCTTCTATTTGAAATCAGTTTTCCCAACTACTCCAAACCTGATTTCAAATAGAATATGGGTATACCCGAATATTCTGGAATATCTTCTATCTTAGTGTCACGAAGTATATCTAGTTTGTGGTTGAACCAACCCATGTGAAAAATATGCGCAAGTTCCGCAAGTCAAATTGGATCATTTTCCCAACTAGGGATGACAATTAAAAATATTTGAAACCACCACCTAGTATATGCAAGTATTGA
>OMLO01005137.1_pt1 | contig 10972 bp, 13 predicted proteins | sample 1674811 | NCBI WGS metagenome assembly OMLO01 (sample SAMN06265003, study PRJEB25207) | coral metagenome | isolation source: Coral host | place: Mexico:La Bocana,Puerto Morelos, Mexico | collected 2008-11-13 | reverse complement strand
GCCTTGGACAACTTCAGGTGTGCCCGCTAGTGAAAAAGGAACTTGCGGCACTTTCACAACAGCACCCTTGTAAACATGGTTTCATGTTTAACTTGGTGATGGTGGAGCTTCACCGCTCAAGTGATGGGAGGATCGTTGGGGTGTCGTAGACGTCCCGTTTGTGAGCCCCTCAGCGAACCGGATCCCGATAGCCATAGTGAACCTGCTTCGAACGATCCATCACCAGTGTCAGCCGTACAATCAGACTCTGGTGCATTAGTGGTCCCACAGCTTGGAAATTCTGTGGTTTCTAGTGGTGTACTCCCCCAACTAGTGTTCCATATTGGGGAGTGCACTGGGCGACTTGGGGAGCCGCTGAACATCAACTGGGATCAAACTGACATTCGAGTCTACACTGTTTGGAGAATCAATCGAGCCAACAATCCTATCGAGTGGACAGGCATTCACTGGGGAAAGGAATTGGCTGCCTATTCGGTTCTTCTGACTTTGAATCGTGGTGAGTTCACTGGTTTACGTTGGAGAAGAGTCAAGAACATTGACGCCGGCCGCAGGGCCTATCGTGCAGAAGCAGTTCAGCACAACGTGCCTCTCCATCCCATCCGAGTCTACGGATGGCACTGGAGCCGGGGAATTTAGCATATCTCTGCTTAGCTGCCACGTTTGACAAGCCTCGTTGGCGACAGGTCACCGTGGTCAGCGTCGGTGAAGAATGGATCAGAGTGATTTTGAGAGCAAGAAGGGCTGGAGAAGTGGCAGATCATTTCACTACTTTCAGTCTGGATGGGAAGACGTTCTTTTTGGCCGAAGTTCGCAGACATCAACTCCAAGCATTTCACGAGGGAGAGTGCTTGGATCTCGCAATGGATGTCAGCACACTGGTGTCAAAAGGGAGAACCTTGGTAGAGTCGGACGGGGACGTCACTTACGCCACAGCGTCCGACACTCAGCAGATGCCATCAACCAACAGACCTCGTCGATCAAAGCCGGAACCTGTCAGCAGCAGCGAGTCTGGCTCGGAAGAGTCCGATCTGGAGATGGTGTTGGGAAAGCTGAAAAAGAGCTGGCTCGGAGAGGATACCAGATCCGCAAAAGAGCCCGTCAGATCCAAGGCTAAAGAACGATATCCTCTGCTCACCGAAGCCAAGTCACAGAAGGCCAGCGGATCAAAAGAGTCTCCGATTCAGGAGGCCTTGCTGAAAAGCCTGAAGAAAGGTGGAGGCCCTCTTCAGGCTATGCTGGCTATGCAGATGTTGGAGAAGTTCGAGAAGAAGCATCAGAGCAGACATTCTCGGAGTCGGAGCAGTTCGAGAAGTTCAAGCAGGTCAGAAAGCAGCAACGAGTCGACCCGCCGTCATCACAAGACAAAAGGTCACGCTCGTGCCATCGAGGAGTACCAGGCAGCTCGCAAAAGGATGCGACGGAAGCCGCTTCGTTACATCAAGCAGTACATCAAAGAGGTGGAAGAAGAGCTTGGGGTGGAAGGTGGCAAGGCCTACACTCTTCACGATTTTGGCAGAAAGATCTCATGGGGAAAGCAGCGTTCTCTACAAAGGATGCACTATCTGCTATCGGAGATACTGACCCTGCTCCTTCAAAAGAAGTACGAGAGAGCAAGTTTGCAGACGATGCTTGGACTCAGGGCCCTTCATCAGACAGCTCTGGATCAAGGAGATTGGAGTTTGAGTTGGATGCTGACCCACCTCCCCAATGTTTGGGACCGCAAACAGTGGGGGGGATCTGCAGAGGAACTGGCAAACGTGGCCTCCTACCTACGTTCCATGGAAGAGCTCAACAAGAACGCGGAGATGGCCAGGAACGCCCAGTTCCGAGACTATCAGAATCCATCGGAGCAACCCAATCTGCCAAAGCCTGGGAAGGGAGGAAAAGACCAAAAAGGAAAAGGAAAGGGAAAGGATCCCAAGGACAAAAACGACGACAAGATGGAGAGCTGAGTCGTTCTCAGCCTATGGTGAAGCCTTCAGGCGCGAAGCCACTTGAAGTTAATTCAGTTCTAGAGGCGCTGAAGTCTGGTCATGGATCTTTCAGTCGTTTCTTAAAATTTTTGCAAGCTGAACCTTTTGTAAATGGTTCCGGGCCTAGGACATCTCCTGCTACAAAAAAGGAGAAATCATTGTTGTTTCCGTCTCTGCTGGTTGTACCTAAACAGTGCTACTCGAAAAGTTCTAGGGGTAGAAGCAGAGCACGAGGCCGGGAGTACACCTGGGAACATGTTCGTGTTTTATGGGCTTTTTTCACTTTTTGAGAAGGTGGTAGTCCTTTTCGTTATCAAGACCAGGTGTCGTTAGCTCAAAAAGCTTTTGCCAACCCTTGGACTGCGATGCACCAAGAGTACGCCGGCTGTTTGCATGACCAGGTTCTCACTTTTGATCGCCTCAGATGTTCCGATACTTTGGGTCGCGGTCTAGAGCAACTTGAAAAATTAGTCACAACAATTAGGAATTCATCGTAGAAGCCAGGACCTTTTGAAGTTAATGAGAACATAAGTGGTGCAATGGATGTAAGGCCAGATCGCATGTCCCTTCCTGAAATAGCAGGGATCATTGACCCAGCCGATCATTTAAAAGGAGAGCATCTTTCGTCCTTCAACAATATTCTGCAGGAAGTGCCTCATGATTGTCCCCCACAGCCACCAACCAAAGGTTGTTTCAAAGTTAGGCAAGAAGAAATTGTTGAAGTGTACAATAGGCTCCTTGATAGCGGCGTTGCCACATTGATCCCACAAGAACTTGCCCTTAGAGATAGTCAGGGTAAAGTTATTTCGGGAGGTCTTTTCGCAGTGCCACATAAGCCACATTCAGATAGAATTATTTGTGATAGACGACCCCTTAATGAACTTGAACGACGACTAGTGTGGGCAAAGCTTCCCCATGGGGCATTGCTAACTCAGATTATTGTACCTAAGGGTTATTCAGTCCGTGGTTCAGGGGACGATCTAAGCAATTACTTCTACCTGCTTAAACATAAAGAAGAATGGTTGCCACGTAACACCATAGGTGAGCCTGTTTTGGGAAAGTGGTTCACGAAATATGGTTGTGACCCTGAAAAATCCTACATGCTCAGTTTTCGCGTGATACCAATGGGTGACACTAATGCAGTTGACATCGCACAACAAACGCATTTGGAGATTCTAAAAGATTGTGGCACCATGGCACCAGAAGAGGTCATTTCCTATCGTCGTCCTCTCCCCGCTTCAGACTGTCTTGAAGGTTTGTACATTGATGACCATATCACTGTGCAACTTGTTCCCAACCGCAGGCAAAGAAAAAATCAACCTTGTAAAAAATTTCGTGATGAAGAGATCGTTGATGCCAGCCGAGAACAATACAAAAAGTTAGGCATACCAGTTTCCGAAAAGAAACAGTTTACGAAGGTTTATAGTTTTCAAGCCTGGGGAACTCATGTAGATAGTCAAAGTGGCCGAGTAGGAACCCCTCAGGAAAAGCTGAAGCAGCTTGAAAGGTTGCTTGTCGATGTGTGCCAGCTACCCAAGGTTAGTCAGAAGTTGTTGCAACGCACTCTTGGTCTTGTGGTTCATCCCTGTATGCACCAAAGAATCTTGATGTCGTTGTTGCAAGATGCCTACCCCTGGGTTGAAAAGTTAGGTGTCAAAGGTCCCAGCAAACTACCACCTTCGGTTCGTGAAGAGCTTCTCACACTTGCTCTTGCATTACCACTTTGTCATTCAAATATCAAATGGCAGGTTTCAAGTAGGATAGGGGCAAGTGACGCTTCTCTTTCGGGAGGTGGACGGGCTGCGACTTTGACTTCTCCCTCTATAGCCCAGACACTCTATAGATTTAGTGTTCATAAGGGGGAACAAGTAAAATTGGACTGGGTTCACGGTGCTTTATGTCCCCCTTCAAGCATGGTTCAAGCACCTTCAGAGTTGGAAGATTTGATGATGGAGCACACTTGGAACACAACCCATAAATGTAAGTTTGCTCATCGCCAGCACATTAACCTACTTGAGATGAAGATGGTAAAAGCAGAATTGTGTAGCTTGGTACAACAAAGTAACCTTCCAGCTCGACACGTCCTGCTTGTGGATTCCCGTGTTTGTGCAGGAGCATGGGGAAAAGGGAGATCTTCTTCTCGTCAGTTGAATAGGATTCTTCGACAAATGGTAGGTTGGACTCTAGCTGGAAGAAAAAGTCTACATTTAATATGGGTAGGTACCAGTATGAACCCCGCAGATCATCCTTCCCGGGGGGCAAAGATTCCTGAACCTAATCCGAGTGCACCAACTTATCACAAGATCTTTGGAAATAATGCAGGCAAATTACCCAAGAGAATTTCAAATAAAAAGATCAATCAGATTTCTTCAAAGATTTTAGATGGTTCAAGTGAATCTTCTGAATTCCCAGTCGCATACCCAAATCATATACTTCGGATGATCGCCCTGCTTTGTCTTCGTGGAAGTTTAGGGAGATTTTTTCGGGAAAAGGTTGCCTTACTCAGGTTTTCAAGGACAGGGGAAAGTTTTTCGTTTTACGACCTGTTGAACTCTTGAAACATGGAAAGCCTGATCCTTCGCAAGACATTCTTAATGATAAGACTTTCAATAAGTTGATTGCTGAAGCCCGTGAACCCCATCAAATTTGGCACTTTGGCATGCCCTGTGGTAGTTTTTCGTTGCTGCAGAATATGAATGGAGGTACTCGTAGTAAAGACCACCCCGAAGGTGATGGCACTCTTCTTAGAGAAAGAATAGGGAATGAACTTGCTAGAAGGACCTGTTATCTTTGCATGATATTGATTAAGCATGGCAACTTCTTTACCATTGAAAACCCCCGTACTTCCTGGGCTTGGGACCCCCCCGGAGCTCAAGCAGTTAGAATCAAAAATTGGTGTTTCCGTTGTTGAATTTGACCAATGTGAATATGGGTTGAAGATACCAGAAGCTGACGGTAAGGAAGGCCTAGCAAAAAAGGCCACTAAGATGATTGGCAATTTACCACACTTGTCACTTTTGAGTCGCACATGTGGTAAGGATCATCATCACGTGCAAGTCATTGGTGGAGTTCGAACATCCAGTGGCTGGAAGCGTAGGTCAGAACTTGCTGGAGCATATCCCAGAGCATTGTGTGCTCAATATCATCGGTGTTGTGAGAAGATGTTTAAAATCTAACAATGGTCCTGTTGACTTTAGTTTTTTGTTGCATTAATTAGGTGACTTTGCATCCAGCCATGGCTGAAGCTTGGAGCTCCATTCGTCTACGATTGGCCAAGTACAGTCGGCCATACAAACAGAGGCTTTTGGGGGGTTTTTCTGTGCTGTGTGAACACTTGGCCGCAATTGGCATATCGTCAGAGCAGTTCCTGCGTTTGCCCAAAGGTCAAACTGATGTTCTCCTTGAAAGGTTTGTGAGTGAAATGCATGAACAAGCCAAAACCAAGAAATCTTCGTTGTCCATTACAAAACACGCTGTGTTATTCATCCAAATAGCCAGACCACGACTTCGTTTTCAACTTAAAGCAACTTGGGCCAGTCTGAAAGCGTGGGAAGAACAACAGCCATCGCAGCTTAGAGCCCCGATGCCTCTTCCTATTCTTATGGGCCTCTTGTGTCAAAGTCGGCTCATTGCAGAAACCGAGTTGGAGGGCAAAGATCGTGAAAAACTCTTGAAGTTTGCAGCTATGGTGGGTTTGTGCTTCTTTGGGCTTTTAAGACCTGGTGAGTTGCTGAAGCTAACTAAAGGAGACATTGACCTGCCGAATCAACTTACCTTTGGTGCCCCTTGTGTTACTATTAGGATCCAAAAACCTAAAAACTATCGGCAGCTGGGACACAGTCAATTTTCTGTCATCCGGCAACCTGACACTTGTAACTGGTTGAGTTGGTTGGTTCATCAGGTAAAGGGAGCTGACGATAAACTGTGGCCTGATTCACCTACTGAATTCAGAAGGATTTTTAAAACGCAGTGCAATAGACTTCTCAGTAAAGGTCACCTCTTCAGTCCGGCTTCGTTGCGTGCCGGAGGGGCAACTTTTTGATTTGACATGAATGTCGACGTCAATAGGCTCAGATTGCTAGGAAGGTGGACACATGTGCAAAGCCTCGAACACTACATTCAGCTAGCCAAGTCACAACAGCTGGTTTTGAACATAAAACAACGAGCAGTTCAGAGGATTACAAAGCTCTTGCAGTCTGGTAATTTCTTACTAGCTCTGCCTTTGAGATATGCCCATGCCCTAGCTCCTGAGTGCCTTTTGTCGCATTACTGGTCAGATGAATCAGAAAGAAGCCTCTGGACAAGGTGCCGACTCTGGGGCGGCTTTTCGCAAGAAGTTTAAACGTGCTGTGATTTCGGGTGGTTCACTTCGTGGTGCAAGATACAGTGACCTTCCTGACAGTGACATCCGGAAATATTCAAAAGGTTACAAGGGTGACCCGAGGTTTGTTCAGTACTGCAAGCAGTTTGTTTCGTCAGAACTTGTGAGTGAATCATCAGCTCCGGTGGAAGCGCAAGAAACTTCGACGCTATTTCTTGCTGAGCCAAAAATTTCAAAGAAGAGTATGTTGTGGATGGAAGCCTTCGTGAATGGTCTCAAAAACTTTGTGCGAGACTACTGCAGAGGTCGCTGGTTTTCCTTTGGCGTTTTCACCTGCTTTTTGTTCATTGTGATTACCAGACCTGCTTTTGGAAGGCTTTGTGGCCGAATCTTTAGTCTCATTTTGAGGCTGTGTTTCCGGCGAGTGGTGGGCCTGTTGTCAGTCATAATCGACAGTGTTCTGGAAGAAACTGCAGTGCACTTAGAAGAAGCATTGACAACATCGCCTGAAACAACTTCTACAAGAGAGCGTCCGAATTTTGTAGTACAGACATCGCAAAATTCCTTTTCACAGTTTCTGCTGAACGGACTTTGTGTTTTATTAGAGTCTCTCTTGCATCGGACCTTTCAACGTGCAGCACCAGTCGTACACCCAACGCATCCTTGATCCTTGGGGAACTAAGTGCCGCTAACAGTTTGGAAGAGATGGAAGACACTTCGTTGCAGAAACATTTGCAATTATGTGTGACAGATCAAATTTGTATGGTAGATTGAATCACGAAGTTTTCAATCGTTTCAGCATGGCACTCGGTCATTAAGTGACCTCCAGCCTTGGACAACTTCAGGTGTGCCCGCTAGTGAAAAAGGAACTTGCGGCACTTTCACAACAGCACCCTTGTAAACATATATATTTATACATATGTAGATATACCTGTCAAGTAAAACTATTATTCAATTTTGCAAGAGAGAAAATCTCTGTGATCCCCTGAAAAGGACTCACAGCATTTCACCATCCAAGAGACCCCGGATACAGCTCCTCCGGGACAAATCCCAAGGAGTGAATCGGAAAGTGAATTGTGGGGATGGGGTGAACATGGAATCGGATGGGGCAGGGATGGGCTTAGGCTTCAATAGAAGTCGTCAGCAGATTCTTATTGGGAGCTGATCACTTTTGCTTGAAGATCAGATGCAAAATGTTTTCTTGTTGGGCAACTGGCGTCAAGCGATGAGCTTGTGTGTTTTGAGATATTCTCCATGACATGGGAAAGGACCTCTCGATGACCGCGGATGCCACCAAGTCCAAAACTAGTTGTTTCTAGCATGCGCATTCCTTAGCATTTTTGGCCCTTCCAATTTAATCTCGTTCTGAAGCAGATCACATGCGCAAGTGTTGGTAGCTTTTGGGCATGTTTGTGTCGGCAACTTCGTGAGATCCAAAGACCAGAAAATATAACACTTGCAAAAGGAGTGAGAATCGGAATTCGCTGTGTGCTTTGTGCACTGATGCGGAGCATATCGGGATATGATAAGAGTTTCCCAAAAGAAGGGTTTCCCCAAAATGCATGGAACTTGACGGTTTCAGTTCCTATACACACTTAACAAACTAGCGGCTTTCGGTGGTAAATATCGTTATTCCAAAGGTGACCGAATGCCAGCCAAAAGTGACGGCCTGAGCAGGAGCATCAGGGTGATTTGTGATGGTGACCTTTGCGACAAGGCTGGTAGGACGAGAGATTCTTTCAAGAATAATTTGCTAGATTGACCAGCAAAGAGTGGCAATCATCCTTATCCCTCGTCTAATCTAGTGGATATCATTCTTATCATGACTAGATTTGGAGGTGTGAGTCAAACAAACAAGTTCTTCTCATCTCGTTTCACCGCAACTCACCTGCTCGAGTTGTTTCGATCACTTCAAAACGTCTGGCACTGCATGGCAAAAGCTTGGCACTTGGGCAGGCTAAACCTGGAGATCGCGTTCAAGTGATTGGTGTCTACAGATCCTTTCCACCACCTTTGCAGGCATGCCACGAATGCTTTTTGTTGCGTGGCTTGGGGCACACACATACCTATGATTATTTTTGTGAATGTATTGAAAACGATGATTTTGCTTTGTCCGAATCCACCCAAACAGTTTAAATACGTCAACCTAAATGGAGCTGTGAGCAGCGTGAGCTGTGTTTTTTTTTGAGAAACCAGCCAAGCCTCGGGAATCAGACTCGTCCAATTCTTTGAGATTGTGTTCACCTTAGGGAGTGAGAAGGTTCCAAGTGCATTCGTGGTTGTTTCAACGATAGAGTTGGACGAGTGCCAATAGGTCAAATCTCTGTAGACTCGGGGTGTTCAAGAAGGGCCTTCATGTTCTGCCTGGTATGTTTGAAACATTTGCCCTTGTTGAACACCTGAAATATTTTCGATGTGTCGATGTTCCATTACAAATCCAGGAGAGTTATAGGGTATACGTAGCTTTTGAGGATTGTGTCCAATACCCCTTAAGGATCCACGACGTATCAAATTCATTTGATCAGCAGCAATTGATTCTGCAAAGAAGTTCTGCACCAGGGCAGGGATATGTTCTTTGCCCTTTTCTCCAACAACACGCAACCCCTTGAAAAAAGAAGACCCTCAAAATACTTTCAAACCGATTTCATTCTTTCAAACTCAAGGATTCAAAGTTGCATGTCTCGAAGACAGAATTTCATTGCATATAGAGACAACCTTTTTAGCTTTCGAGCCGTGCCATCCAGGACTTCACCGATGGTGTCTTTCCGGCAAAGCTGGTGTGGAGCCCCGAAGTGGATCTTGGATGTGGGATTTTTTTTTGAAGCTTCGGAAGTTTCGTTCGTTTCGCCTGTTTTTTCCCCTTGAGATAGAAGTGCACCAACCAAGCATGTAACTCTCTGAAAATCATAGCAAACATAACAGGGGATACCTAATAGCAGTGCAACTTGTCCCTCTTTTAGTTCGTTTCTGTTTATTGCCATTTTCACTAAGCGGAGCAGCAGGTAGCGACCAGCATCAAACCGGTGAAGGAATTGGTGGTGCCCAACTTTACTCCTGAAGATGTCCGGCAGCTGAGAGCTGAATAAAAACAAGTTTGGTTGATTTTTTTAGGTTGAATTCTTCATGAAGCCAACACTTCATCATCAGACAGCTGCTGAAGTATCAGTTTGATTATATATATATATATTTTTTTTGTAAATACACTTGTTGTACATATGATAGTTATGCAAAGTCCGAAAAACTGACGTGCACATAATTTTCTACACATCAAGATGTGCATACATATTTTATATACATGCCATCTCTCATCTCGCAGTTTGACATGGTTTCCTGGGTCATCAAACATTGGGTTTTGATCATTGCCTCTTGGTCATGGACCGGCAACTGAGATTACCAACATTCAAAAGATCGCCGAGCGGGAGGAGGGTCTGAGATGGGCAAAGGTGATGAACATAGGGAGGATACCACGAAGTTGTCCCGCATCCAATTCATTAGTTCCTAAAACAGTGGTGGTACCCACACATTTTCTACGGTATCTTCTGCAGATAATTGCAAAAAATGGAAACAGTGCGAGGGTTCTTGGTAATCACCCTCATTTCTGAAAAGACCTTCAACTTCCGGCCTTCTTCTCTTGATCGCAATTGTAGTGAATATCAGGAGGTCCCAGAATTGAGAGACACACACACACACACACACAGGCATACCACAAAACTAAGACACTTCAGTGTCAGCATTGCATGAATATATTCATTGACTAGAAACAAATGGCTGGCATCAACAGAAGTCAACAGTTGAAGACTTGGTACACTTCCCGTTTGCTACGTCGTTGGCCGGAGACCCCCCACCCCCCTCCGGCCGGTTGTTGGAAATTTGATGTAGAAGTTTTAAGTTTTTTCAAACTTTCGGAGAGAGAGAGAGAGAGGGAGACACCGGATACTGGATCCCCTGTTGTTGCCATAAACTGGATTGCAACGGTTCCGGCAGTAGTAATTGCAAGGGAACCCGTTCTTCAGAGTGTGCAGCAGCCACACAACTTGGGTTATGTATTATCCAACACACCCTCTGAAAGAAGACCAGCTGATTCTGGTTTTTGGTATCTGCCATATTCCGCAAAGCCATGACCAAGCACAAAAAAGAAAGGCAACCATTTGAAGCTAAACTCTCCAGGATACATTCAAACTCTTGGCTCGGTCCTTTGCCCCTTCCATTTGTGGTGCGGGACCTCACAGACCCCACGTTGGAGCAGTTTCTCGAGTCTGAAAAGAAAACACCTGATTTTCCTACACCTTTGAATGTTGAAACCAAAAAGCGGGACTCATACGAAGTGTGAGATCAAAAAGCAGTAGAGATCATCAAGGATTTAGTGACCACATAATGTAGTCGGACAGTGCCACACAGAACCACCTTGACCTCGGCAACCTGATTTCGCAATGTTTTTCTTGAAAAAAAATATCCAGACCTCTTTGTCACAAAGGTGCGATTCAGAATCTGGATGTTGTGCACAGCAACTACAGGAAGTGTTGGCGAGCTTAAAGGACTTCAAGCGTTGTTGAAAGCTATCCATCTCATGCCAATAGCGCCTCAAAGGTACACTTTTGGTAGTGTGCAGGTGGACGTTGAACGTTTCACAGCATTCGAGCATTCGCCCCATTCACATTTTTTTTTTTCCGGGGGGGGG
>OMLO01005136.1_pt1 | contig 10973 bp, 2 predicted proteins | sample 1674811 | NCBI WGS metagenome assembly OMLO01 (sample SAMN06265003, study PRJEB25207) | coral metagenome | isolation source: Coral host | place: Mexico:La Bocana,Puerto Morelos, Mexico | collected 2008-11-13 | reverse complement strand
CATACGAGATTCAAGTGTGACTGGAGTTCAGACGTGTGCTCTTCCGATCTCACCTCGGCCCCAAGCAAATTTTCATTGCTTTCACAGATCTCGACTGTGATGTCAGATCTCAGAAAGGTCTACAACGAGTTCGATTCACCGACCCCACTTGTTTCATTATTTAAAAAAAGAACTGTATTATTTCCGATTACCATATTTCCCTTAGGTTAATGAAAGTGTAACAGCTAACACCTTCTTATCAATTATCTACCCGTTTTAAACGTAAATTGATTCCCCATCATTGATTATGTCGTTAACAACACCAATATGTTTTTTTGGAGCACGAGGTCTTAACATTTTACAGTCATTTAACGGACAAAAAAAGATATTTTGTAATAAAAACATGTGAGGCAGTGTCCGCTCGTCGGAAACGCGTTGGTTGGTGGTAGCTGACATGCAGAGTTTTTTTTATGCCTCAAATTCTCATTAGTTGTGAGGATTAACCACTGGATGGTTGATTTGGCTTGCGTTCAATTAGAATTAACCAAACCACCTGTAGTCTAAATCCAGAAACAGGTACCGCCCCTTTAGATAGTAATTACTACCTTCATAACATTTACGAACCAGTCACCATGAGAAATTATACCCTACTGAAGGAAAACTAATGATACACCGGTTACATGCAAACTATACACAGCTCCGTATCGTCCTCAACTTGAAGGAAATCAAACATAGCCTCTGGCTTAAGTTTATTCTTCCGAATGTTCCCGGGGCTTTGTGGTTTCACGTATTTTTAATACCCTACGGCTTTTACATACATGTGGATTTCACAAAGTTCAGTTGGCAGAAATTCCTCTTCCAGTTTCAATTGAAATGTTTGTTAAAACCGTCATGCGCCTTAAACAAGTATTTAAGCATTTTAGTTCTTCTGTTAAATTAGCAACTGAAGAACAAAACAAAAATGTAATTTAGAAATACTCAAATTTCATTGACCGTTCGGGCTGTACTTTGCGCTTATGTAATACAGTATTATAATTGTTCGTACAAGCAAGCTGTAGCACTGCGTGACCTGTTCTAAGGGGGATTCAAACGCAATTCTTATTGGCTTATGTCTTTCACTAATTTGGCTGCGCTATAAGTAATAACATTTATTGTAACCGAGCTGTTTACATCTTGGAGCAAAGCTTTCCAGTTGTTAGAGCATAGACGACCTTTTTCTTCGCAGGTTACCGCGAGCATCGAACAACTAAGAATTTCTTAACATTTCAAATTTCAACGCAGTTGTAAGAGAGTGCTAATAAACATGTAGCTACAGTACAAAAAAGAGTGCCAAGAATTCAAAATCCAAGGAAAGAAATACCAGAACTTTAACTCAGGTAAGTTAGCTGCAATATGCGAAAAGCATTATAACATTCGTACAATAAAACGTGATTTAATCATTTTGTATGAAACAAAATAACAAAAATTCAGGATTTTGACATGCCTAAAGGAGTAAAAATGGTTCGTAGCTTTGAATGTCTTATTAATATGCCCATTTCAATTAACATTTAAAAGCACTCGTTTCCTATCATGAAAATTAGTCCGCAGTAATTACTTGTTTGAAAAGCAACTGTTTATTAACGGTTAATGAAATATCCGGACAAAGTGTTTGTTTTTAACCTTAATGTCATTTTTAGGTTTCCTTTCTAAATTCTTTTTTGAAAGATCATTTCACCATGAAATATTTAGATGCAATCAGAAATTTATTTCAGCATAGACCTATCTCCAACTGTAAGCCCTCCATGTGTGATTTTTCGTGGTTTGGAAAATGGACTAAAAAAAAAGGATTTTAGTGGAATACACTGTTTAAAGGGTTGGCTACATTTAAGTTTTTAATAAATTACATCTGATAGTTGCTTTTGCGAAAGTATGCTATTTACAATATGCAACCGCGCGATGTGGTCAAGTAAGGCTTTCATTCATTGAAATTCTCAGGAGCAACGAAACCAGGCAGATGTGAACTAGGCGATTTTGTCACGATGCAACAACATAATTTTTAGAATAACGTCAAAAAGACTAACTATAATGATTTTAAAATAGTGCTACTTGCAACAGTCGTTATAAACGTACTGGATGCACGTATAATTTTGTACCATGATCTATATTCTTAGCACGAAAATTACCGAGATGTCTGGAGTCGAAATTCATGAGTCACAACCAATAGATGGTTGGGGAGGTCCTTACTATGTGGAGCCTACCAACTACTCTGTGGTCACCAACGAAATGCCAATGGAGGACCAAGGGGGAACTTGGAACATGGAGGTCGTGGGAACAATTCCAATGGATAACAGTGCAGAAATAGAGTCTCTCAAGCAAAGGATAAAGACACTGGAAGAAGAGAAGAAAGCCCTCAACGATATGTACCAAAAATCCGTCACCGAATACGAAGTTAACAAAACAAGGATCATCCAAGATTACGAAGTCAAACTCGGGCAACTTAAAATAGAGAGAGACAATTGGCAGAAAAAGTACAACGAGTCTCAAAGAGAAGTTCAACGACTCAAACAGAAAATTTCCGCCATGGAGATAGAGAACCTTAGAATGATTGAAGACGTAAAGAGAGAGCTCACCAACAAGTGCAAGATGGAGAAGGGAGAGATGGAGACCAAGTTTTCGAGCGAAAAAGATGAAATGCAAGATAACTTTGAGGAGCAGATACAGATGCTTCGAGCGGAAAACGAGAGCTTGTTGCAGACATACCAGAAGAGTACAAAGGAATATGAGATCAAGATGGTGCAGATTCAGCAAGATTACGAAAGTAAGCTAGGGCAACTAAAAATCGACAATGAAAAATTACAAAAGAAAAATGCCACCCTCACTAAACAGGTAACAGCAATGCGCGAGAAATGCTCTGCCCTTGAAAAGCAATACGAAGAAATGCTGGCTAACTTAAGAATTGAGCTCACGGAAAAGTTCCAAACAGAAAAAGGTGAGATGGAAGCTGCGTGCACAAAAGAGAAACAGTCTCTTATAGCAGCGCACGAGAAGGTTCTAGAAGAATACGAGGCAAAGATAACATCTATCACTCAGCAATACGAAAAACAGCTAGAACAACTCAAAAGTCAGAAGGAGAAATTTGAGGCAAGTTACAATAGCTCTTTAGAGGAAATAGCAGAGTTGAAGAGGAGATGCAAAGAGCTTGAAGAAAGTCACAGCTTATTGATGAAGGAACTTCAAGATAAGCTAAAAAAGGAGTACATTCAGAAGGAGAATGATATGGAAAATGAGTTCGACACAGAAAAGCAAGAACTGATCGCTAAATACAAGAAACTCATTCAGCAGAGCGAAGTGCGAATCCAAGAATTGAGAAAGGAAAATAAGTTGGCTATTACGAAACTAGAGGCAGAGAAAGCACAGTTGATCGATAAACATGCTGCGGAGATTGAGTCGTGCCAAGAGAAACTCACGTCTCTTGAGGAAAAGTACAAAGAAGACATAAAAGTTCTGGAACAAGAGCTGCTTGAAAAATGCGAAAAAGAGAAAGATGAAATTGAAGAAAACTTCGGAAAAGAGCGGGAAGAACTGATTGAGGGTCACAAGACGGAGATCCAAGGTTATGAACACAAAATTACTAGCATGCAGCAAGAATACGAAGTTAAAATAGCTCAGATAGAGAAAGAAAAGGAACGATTGGAAGAGACCAACAGAGTTAACATCGAAAATCTTGAAAAAGAAATTCTGGTACTGAAAGAGGGTCACGAAAAGCAACTGAAAGATGTGAAAGACGAAATGACAGAAAAATGCAATAAGGAAAAGAGTGAAATGGAGGAAACATTTGCCAAGGAAAAGACTACTTTGACTGAATCACACAGTACTGTGGTAAAGGAATACGAAGAAAAGATTGCCACTCTTCAAGAAGAAGTCGATGCAAAAGCCGAGGAAATGGAAAATGAATTGAAAATCTTAAAGGAGTCACACCAGAAAGCTATAGATGTATTACGACAAGAAATGACCGAATCAGAGAAACAGCATAAATTGAAAATGAAGGAGCTTAAAGAAGAAATGAGTGAAAAGTGCAGCAAAGGAAAGATTGAACTGGAATCAAACTTTACAAAACAGATAGAGGAACTGAAAACGTTTAACGTAAGCACGATAAAAGCATATGAAGAACAAATAGCTGGAATCAAAGAGAAGCATGAGAAGAAACTGGCAGATTTAGAAGCTACCATGGAGAGTCATGAAGAAAAGTACAAAGAGAAGATTCAAGGTTTGAGAGAAGAGTTGTCTAATGGCATCGATAAGTATGAACAGCTCATAAAAGATACCAAAAAAGAGCTTCGACAAAAGTACGACAAGGAAAAGGAAGACATGGAAAAGGAGTTTGCCGACGAAAGAAACCAGCTAACCGAGACTCACGAACAAACTGTAACTGAGTATGAAAAGAAAATAAGCGATCTACAAGATGACCTGAAATTAAAACTGGACAAGCTAAAGGAAGAGAAAGAAGCCTTAAAAGAGATTCATTCAAAGAAAGAAGAAGAACTGACCAAAAAATGCACAACAATAGAGGAAACCTACAAGGTAAAATTCACAGAAATTAAGACCACCTTGAAAGAGAAATGCGATAAAGAAAAGAGCGAGCTTGAAGAAAACTTCGATCAAGAGAAGCAACAGCTAATCGAGAGACAGAGTGAAATTATAAAGAAGTACGAATTGAAGATTACAGACTTGCTACAAGATTTTGAGAAGAGAAATTCCCATTTTACAGCGGAGAAGGACAAGCTTGAGGCACAGAAAAAGAAACTGCAAACACAGCTTGATAAACACCGTAAAGAAGCGTTAAAATTAAGAGAGCAGTATGAGGCAACGATAAAAACCTTGAAGGAAGAGATCACTGAAAAGTTCAAAAAAGAGAATGCTGAGTTGGAAAAACAATTTAGAAAGGAAATAGAACAGCTAAAGACACAACACAACCAGAAGTTACAGCATTTGAAAAGCGAAAAAGAGGCTGTCATCTCTAATCTACAGCAAACTATAAGAGATCTCGAAAGCAAGATCAAGGATTTGCAAAACCAGAATGATTCGAAGTTAACAGAGCTCACAAGAGAAATCGAGAGACTAGCGGAGAGATGTCAGAATCTGGAGAGCAAGAACACAGAAGAAACTGCTCGTCATAAAACGGTAACAGCTGAGCTGAAAGAAGAAACAAAGAAACGAGAGAAATGGATGGAGGACAATAAGATCAAATATGAGAAAGAGTTGGCAAATTTCAAGGAAACTATTGCACAGATGAAAGAAGAGCTTGAACAGAAACACATGCAACTAACGGCAAGAGAAAAAGACTTGGACCGAGTACGAAACAACCTAAAAGATAGCCAAGAAGACTTTGATGTTCAGGTAACTTCGCTAAAGAAAAAAATCGCCGAGTTGGAAAAGGAAAAGAAAGGTCTTTTTGGTCGGATACAAAGTCTTGAACTGACCAAGAAGGAGATTATAAGTAATTACGAAGAACGGATTATCAAGGAGCGTAAGGAGACAGAATTGAAGTGTCAATCACAGGTATCAAAACTTCAAGACTCGCTGACCAAAGAGGCACAGGAGAAAGGCAAGCTCAATAATGAAATACAAGAGCTTTTGAGGGAGGTGTCGAATTGGAAAACAAAATACAGCAATGCAGAGGAGGAACATGTAAACCGTGTAACTGATTTAAAGACCATTCACGAGAAAGAAATAAATGACCAAAAAAATGAACACGAGGATGACTTGGATAGTTTGAAAAAGAGCCTAGAAGAACAGACATCAAGTAATGAGATGCTGGAAAAAGAAAAGCAGGAGTTTACTGCGACAGTTGGAGAGCTGACGTTAACTGTGGCAAGGCTGGAAGAAGAAGCTACCAGAAAAAATCTAGAATGGGAGAAGGAACTCGTGGCGTTTAAAAGCAAAATTGAGAAGTTTGAAGAAGAGAACAGAAAGTTGAATAATGCATCAGAACAGTTGCGTTTGCAATTAGAGGAAGCTCAACGACTTGGGTACGAGAATCAGGAGCAAAATAACGCAGAGATTAATGAACTCAATTTGAAAATAAAAGACTACGAGGCGAAGTTCAAGGTTTCTGTTGAGCTAGAGATTGCAAACCGTGAGATGCTCAGCGAGATTTCTCGCTTACGTTCGCAACTTGAGGCTTTGACAGCCAAGGAAAGCAAGCTACACCAAGAAAATGGCGACTTAAAATTAAAGATAACAGAGCTGGAGTATCAGAACAGAAGGCTGACAGAAGAATTAGATTCACTAGCCAAAAAGCTTTCAGACTCAGGGGAAGCGTCTATACGCGAGATAGAACAACTAAAAAAAACTCACGAGACCGAAAGAGGAAGATTCATCAGTGAAAAAGACAAGGCACACGGGGAAGTGGAAAGACTGCAAAAGGTCATTAATGAGCAAGAAAGCGTTATTAGACGCTTAAAAGATTCTGTGGAGTCTGCTGCTGAAGAAAAGAAACGAAACGAGGACCATTTCAAATTTGAGCTGCAAACCTTAATGGGGAAGTACGAGACTGAAAGAAAGAACGCTGAAACGCTGAAAGCAGAATTGCAACAGAAGTCTTACATCTTAGACGAAAAGAACAGAGAATGGAAACGCAAAACGGACGAGAACCTGTTCAGATATCGTGAAGAAAAAGAAATCCTTACAAAGGAAAAGAAAACGCTAGAGGAAGATTACGAAAAGCAGTTAAAGGATTTAAAAGAAGAAGCAACAAACGAAAGAGAACTGTGTGAAAGAAAACTGAGTCAACTAGAACAAACCTACAAACACGAGATAAACACAGTTCGCTTTGAGCGCGAGCAGTACTTTAGAGAGGTAACCAGCAAGGAGATAGAGAAGGTGCGTAAAGACCTTGAAAAGGAGAAGAACGACCTGCAACAGCAATTGCTGGCGGAAAAGAAACAGCTTATCGAGGACTACAACAAGAGAATACAGGAAGAAAACAATAGGTACAATAAAATCGAGGATAGGTATAACTCCGAGATACTTACCCTTACAAGGAACAAATCGGAACTGGAAAGCAGGATCCACGATTTAGAGAGGACGATGGAAAGGACCAAAGAGCAATTGACCTACCGCTATACCGAAGAACGCCGAAAGATAGAGTATGAGTTAGAAATGAAGTTGAAGGATGTAAAAGAAAAACACAGGCTTGAACTCATAGAGCGTTCCGCAATAGACACATTGAATATGGAGGTAAAATTGAAAACCGACAGAGAGGAAATCGAAGAAAAACTCCGTCTTGAATACCAGGCTAAGATAGCAGCGGAAGTGTCAGCTCGTGAGAGGGAACTGCAAGATTGTCTCTACAGATTGGAGAAAGAATTCCGCACAGAAAAAGAGCAGTTGCTAGACGAGGAAAGGAAATTGAGGACGCAGAACGAGATGCTGTTAAGAGAGAAGGATGCTTTGCTTCAGCAAAGCCAGAGAGACAAAGATGAACTGTTAGGAAAACTGGAACATGAGAAAGAATTGCTGAATGTCACGATCGAGGCTATGTCCCGAGAACTTTCCAAGTTGAGAGAAGAAAAGACGCATCTCTCTGACTCCTTCTCTAGGGAAAAACGAGAGCTAGAAAAGAAATACGAAGCAGACATAGCAGAATGGAGGAACAAAGTTGAAAGAGGAAAACAAGAACTGATGACCCGACTACGTGAAGAAAACAGGCAAGCTGCTCAAGCTTATCAGAGAACGACAGATGCAACAATCGCCGAACTAAAAGATAAACTAGCCAAGGCAGAACGAAAGGTCATAGAATTAGAAGAACACTTTAAGAAAGAGAAAAGCAAGCTCGAGCACCAATTCGAGCACGAGAAAATGGAAATGGAGCAAAACACGCAAAAGATCACTAAAGAGCTGAAGATCTTCCTTGAGCAAGAATTTTACAGGAGATCACAAGACGAAAGGAAAACTTATGACAATACCTTGTCGACCCTAACAAGCGAAATATTCGAGCTCCAGGAAGCCAAAACCCGACTTGAACGCGCTTTCTCCGAGCAACAAATGATTGCCTATAGCCTTGGCAAGGACATCAATACGCTTAAGAATGAACCGCCCGTGTCGAGTCCAAGAAGACAAGAACAAAGTCTACTGGAACGAGAACTCCAAGAACTAAGACACAAAAACGAAAAGCTAAAACTAGCAACAAAAGAGGCCCAGTTCTACAACAGAGAACTAGTCCAGTGGGACAGTGCAAAGAATTGTCCTGTGTTGAAAACTGCGCAGGAATTGAAGTCTGTGGCAATAGCCTCAAAAATGCCCGCGTCATGCTTTGAACCGTTCATCGATGGGGATCAAAAGGTAAATAAATGTACTTTGAAATCGTACCTTTAAATTACGTTATACTTTAAGGCGTTTTGGCGAAACTGGTCAAATGGAATGTAAATACTGAGGCCATTAAGGTTGTGAACTGCTTGAACGATAACTGGATTCTAAACTTTTTTTGGCTATAATACCAGCTGCTTAAAATAAGAAAACGTAATAACTGAGAATGTCCTGATAAATAAAAGAGAGTTTGTTCATATGGATTTCCAAGCACACAGATTTCAATAGTTCAAAACGGGAAATATAAATGACACTGAAATTTAAGTAGACAAGAGCAAGAACTTTGTTAAACAATTATTGGTCGTTACTCGCCGAAGGGAAAGTTGAATATTCAATCTTCCTTTGGCGAACTATCGTTTTAGTATAACTTTCAGAGGTAAATGCCAAGACTACCAGAAAAACAACAACAAAAAAAAAACTTAGGAAAATGGTACTCAGTACTCACCTGCATTCATGTTCGTTATATAAGCCTTAGTTACTGTCCGCAGCTGCAATCATGTCAATCATGGGCGGTAATATCCTTGAGAAACACTTGACTATGAAAGATGAAGATCATCAGGTACCCTTGCTTCCCGTTAGGTAACTTTATAGCAATTATAGCTATCTTCTGGAATACGCAGCTCTCTTCTGCGAAGAAATAAGTACTCGATCTCACACCTTTCGTGATGGCTAGCGTGGTTCGAAACCATTGTTTTCGATTTTTAAATGTTTTAAACCCCATTCCTTTAAAACATTTTGCTGCAAAGCTGTCGGAAAACATCTTTGGAAATTCCTAATGCTGTGAATAAGTTGTGGCGGGAGGGATGGCCTTTAGAATAAAAGGAGATTTCATTCACCAAGAAACAAGCCGCCATTATCACTTCCCAGCAGAACAAACGTGGCTTGCTTAGGAACCACCCCTTGAAGCACTTGCAATCCCCCGAGGGACGAGGGGCGCGGGGTTATTCACCCAGCAAACCATGTAATAATTACTCAGGTGATTATAGAAATTCTCGCGCTGCCATTGGCCGAGAATGACATCATATTCCGCTATCATTACCTTCCGCGAGGTGATTATAGCGGGAGGGCAATTTTTCAAAATGTCCGCGTAGCGCATTGCCGATGTGTCGGAAGAGAAAGTTAATTTCATGAAAGAAAATGCTATTCCGAGGAATACCAAACACGCCACGAAGTTCGGAATCAATCTTCAAAGGTAAGATGTGAAAATTGTGCTAAATGTAACAACGAAACTATTAAAATTCCCGTGAAAATGTCGCTTATGTCGATATGCATGAGTAAATTAACACTATTTAATTTTCGCAGCTCTTTATTTATCTAATAGAATTGTTTCAATAACAAACCGAATTTACAATTGACTTTGGGACAATGGAGGTCAACGAGATACATAAATGTTGGTCGAAGTCAGTCAGGAGGAAAGACGGGAGTTATTACAAGAAAAAAATAGTCTGTTGTCCGTGCTAGCGGCTCTCGATCGCCATCTGAAATCACTACCTTACAATACGAAAATTCCTTTTGCGAGATATTTCTATAATCCCGTGAGTAATTATACTAAGACAATTATTCGCCTCAGGCTCGTGAATATTGGTGAATATTCACATCGCCTTCGGCGAATAATTGTCAAATATTAAACTTATTTGTAACGATTGTTTTTGTACTTTCCAATTAGAAGAACCAACAAAAGCTTCTATACAATCTAAATATGTTGTTGCACTGTTTTTATTAGAGTTTATTTTGTTTAAAGGCCTTGGATCCAATTTCAAAGTTCTCTGACAACAATGCCTTGACTTCAAACAATGATCGACTGGAGAAAGAGTTTGAGAAACTCGGAGAAAAGCTGGATTACTTGAATGACAGGAAAACTGAGCTCACACAGGAGGTAACATGAGTGTTTTTCACGCACACAAAGACTTTTTACACTTAACACACCCAGATTTATCCAAACTATCGCCAGAAATCATAAGAAGGACACAAGAGTTGTGGGTCAGGACTGAGTTGCACACGAGTTAAGATGGAACTTTTTTACACCTCGGAACAAAGAAGGCATATCCGGTGCAAAGGAACGGAAAATACATATTTCCCGACCTCTGTTTTCTTCTCTTTAGATACCAGAGCACGCGCAAAAACAAACACACAACATGATTAGCTTCTTTAGTATGTTTTCCATTGGCATTCTCTTGTTAAACAGAAGTAGACTATGATCTTGATGATGATTAATTTCGCGCCACAAACAATGTCTTTCAACTGATTTTTGTGCCCGCAGAAATCATTCTTACCATTAACGGTTTTCTTGCTTGCTATAAAAATAATGTATTTATCTTTAGCAGGCTGATAAACAAGCAACTTATTCAGGAGTAAATTCATCTGTGACAAACACAGCTCGCGTGTACAGTAGCAGCACAAGCTACCAACAGATACGCGACGATTCTTCGTCGCCCGGACTAAACTACTACTTCTAGCAATGATGTACAAATGCGAATGATCATAGAATTATGTAATCATCATTTTAGCTTCTTGTATCATTGAGTTATGTTTTACCAACCTCGTTCTCAGGGTCCTCTCTCTTCCTACTTGGAGAAAGTACCCTGGTTGCGGCTGGTCACGTGTCTACGTATACAAATCAAATCCGCACCGGGGGTGGGTCTTTGACT
>OMLO01005135.1_pt1 | contig 10974 bp, 11 predicted proteins | sample 1674811 | NCBI WGS metagenome assembly OMLO01 (sample SAMN06265003, study PRJEB25207) | coral metagenome | isolation source: Coral host | place: Mexico:La Bocana,Puerto Morelos, Mexico | collected 2008-11-13 | reverse complement strand
AAAAGATCATGTGGCACTGTCGCCTCGAGAACCAATACCTTAGAAGTCTGCATGTCACCAGGTAGACGGAGCAACTCTTCCAATCAACGTCTGAAGTGGAGACTAAGGGGTGTTTGCGCATCAAATGATTGAGGTTTTGAAATATCTCTGTCACCCTTAGGCCCATATCCAAATGATGAACTATAAATATTAAAGATTGCTATCAAGACATCAATAAACATCATCTACACCGTGGAAAATTGACAACGAACCCAAAGAGTACTGTTTGGAAGATGATATTTGTTTTCGATTGGGTGATTTTTTAGGTTCCACGTTAGTTTTCAGGGGAGTAACATCTTTCATCCAAGTTTCCAACATGTGGATCTCTCTGACACAAAAAATCTTCCAAGAGTCACAATTTTGGACTCAAGGCACCAGAATCACCCAGTCATTGTGTGACAAAGACTTGCCTTTTTTCAAGGAACCTTTTCGACAATTTCCCCCCGGTGATTTTCCTAAAGTCCACTGGAACCTGAAAACTAACCAAATTTGTGATTTGAGCACATGAACCACATTGAGATTGATCATGGATTTTTCCCTCAATTATTGGGAATGTGATTGCGTGCCAAACATCCAGACGCTGAGTTCAGTTACATTCTCTTTGGGCAACAAAAATGCGCTTTCACTAAGCTGGAATGTGTGAAATACCACTATCAGCGTGAATCCCCTGAATCCCAAAGTCTTGCTGAATCCTCTCAGAAAAGGTTTTTCAGCCCTGAAGTTTAACAGCTGGCCCCTGAAAAATGGTACAACTTTCCTTTTCGGATACACCCTGTTTTCATCGGTTTTCAGGAGCAAACTGGTAGTATTCAAGGAGGGTAAATTTTCACCACTCAAAAACCTGAAGTCCTTATCGTCAAGGTGCAAACGATTGGTGAGGTTGGCAGGCAATTCAACGTATTGTGCCAAGGGGTTCTCTGGCAATACCAAGGAGCAGGCTGTCATCTCCTGGTAATTTGCTTCTCGGACGATGAGGATGATTGATGATTACTTTTTTTTCTTTGATTACTATGACGACTGGAAGGATAATGAATTAGAAGGCATCTTATGGACTTGCAAAAACCAATCCGGATAGATACAGTAGATAGTCAGGCATTCAAACATACTTGATGAGTGAAGCCTTTGGCATTGCAGCACCAAAAATGGAATGGAACGATGATTGTTTGGAAGAACTTAGACATGCATGTGACGTGTGTGGAATGATGGAACAGTTTGTATTTTGTACAGTAACATGTCATTGTTAATACATAAAACCGTACTGTAATGTAAGTCTTGTATGCAATAGAATCATGTTGATACTTGACTTTGAAACAATCTGAAAACAACATCTTTTGCAATCTACCCAGTATCACAAAAACACAACAGAACCTCGTTTGAAACCAACCAGGTGTAACTGGAAAATTTGAACTCCTAAAACTTGGCCCCGAACTGAAGTGACGATGAGCGAAGAAATGTCAAAAAATGATGAAAATTGAATATTTATACAGCCCAGGAATTGGGATACTAAATCTGGTGGTTTGGTGACGTTCCATGTCACTTCTGTATGTTTTGGCTAGTTGGCGTTGGGTGTCTATCACAAACTCTAAATCAATCATGCTGTCCATGACTGCTTCGAAACTGCCCATTCATCTTTTTATTGAACCTCTTTCTCGTCCATCAACACTTCCCTACATCATACTAACGTACAAACATGAGTACATCAAAATAAGGAACTCAAACAGTCATCAAGGATTCTGGACCAAAGAAGGTGCATAATAAATTTTCACTTCGTTTCATTTATATATCTTATTTTCTGTTTCCAAATCCATCAGTTCACGAAGGTTTTGCTTTTTCATCTACACCCGGTGTTGGCGCCTTGTTCCACATGACCACCTCTCCACTGACGCCTAGGAACATTCGTAAACCCACCTGGCGCGGTCACCGTTTAAGCGCGGGGAATGGACACCCAATAAAGTGAACATCATGAAGAACACAATCATAAGGAAGACCTGACGCAAATACACCAACCAGCCAATAAAAGAAACACAACAACAACAAATCACCTCAAGTTTCTGTAATCCGAACAAAAACAACAGCACGACAATCCGATGCTCGTTTCCCGGTCACCTTGGCGATAACATCACAGGTGTCACGAAAGTCCTGACAAGCGTTCACACCACTCTTGGCCAGGAACTCGTCAATGAGGCGCAAGCCAATGTTGTAACCCATCTTTTCCAACCTGAAATTTTGTTGATGGAAAATAGGAAGACATATGGAAGAACTAGTTAACAATTATTTGTGATGTAAACATCAAAATGATGGAAGTGCTTCAGCGAAGAAATGGACCAATGGAATTTAGAGATTCCAGTCACATCTTAGTCTTCGGGGTTGGATATCCACAGCCATGCACTTTGAGACTTTTCCTCGAAATTACGTGGGATGGAAGATCAAACTGATGGAACCCATCCGAACAAAAAAATGCTTGGATGTCGCGACATCTTGACATTTTTGTGCCAACTTTTCAACTCTAATTCCCAGATCCTTGTTCAATACCAAACTACCAAGCTGGAATTCAAATATCTGGAAATGCTTTGATATCCCGAATTCCATTGTAATGATTTCATTCCTATTTTCCCAAGTCATCTTCTTTTGGAATCAGTCACCAACATTTCCTACACAGTCACAACTTTCCTGTCAGCCTCGCTACAAATTATCCAACAACGCCGGTCGACTTTGCACCCAAGACACTGTGCATTCACGGCATCCACGTCTTCGATGTCCCGTAGGAGTTGAGTAACTAAGGATCCATAAGTCAACACGAAGAGATCCGCATTGACCTGCCAAGGTTTTTGGAATCGAAAAGTGCCATAGGAAAATGTGTGTTTTTTTTCAATGTTGATTTGGTAGAGCGCTGGAAATAGACATGAAATAAAAACACCTACTCTTCCCAAAAATTAAGCATAGCACCTGCCTTCCCAAAAGGAAAACTCATCTGAACCAACCGTTTCAAGTGCTATGTCAGTTTCAGGGAGGGTATATCTAATGAAAATCATCCCTTTTGAACAGATTGCAAGATACCAACACACAAAATCAACTTGACGCGGCTCTGCTGGTGTGCAAAAAAAACCTAAGGGAATCTTATTACATCTTGTTACAATCATAATCTCTGGAGCCGAAACAGGATTCGAATCAATGATGGATGATGATGGAAAAAAATTGGCCGTACAGGGAGTATTCTAAACCCAGAAATCCATTGTTGACTTTGACCCTTGGGCCTTTTCCATGCGATTGAAGGCCATATCGCCCAGCTTGCCATACCTCGAACTTTATCGAGATGATGGACTGAGGATGGGGTGGATACAGCTTGAAAACGAACAGAACCTCTGATTTTGTAAAGGACCCTAGAATGAAAATGATCAAACAAATGACATTTTCTAATCAAGCATTTTTGTTTGCAAGCATGAGCTCTTCCTTGCAAAGAGTGGTTCCTCTCAATAGTAATTCAAGACTTTCCGATGAAATCGCGAGATTCATCTGGGTGAATTGCATAATCATTTTGTTGGCAAACTAAACATGTCAATAATCCTAGCAGTGACTGTGACTGGGTGGGGGGTAGATCCAAGGATAACCAGAATAATTCAGCAACCTGACGCGTCTCTGATAGATAAGAGGGGGTTGTCTATTACCACCTCTCCGTTTCTGCGTCAACATCGGGGTCGTTAAATTGGATGCTTTCGAGGCTTGCCAGCATCATTTACCTACCTGGATCTTCAAAGGGGTGCTGAATGGATGAGAAGGGGTGCCCATACACCATCCCTTAGGGTTCCGGGTTCAAACTACAGCACCTTTTGGAAGATGCTGGTAATTTTAGGGGTAAAAAAAATAGTACAAACAAACACATTCTTTGAAACAACCACCTACAGCAAATCACCTGGTAGAAAGTTCAAAAGTGCCAACCTAAACATGGCCCTATCCAGCTTTCAGCTGTAACAGCAAAATCAGTTGGATGATTCGTAATCTTTCACCTATGTACCAAATACCTGAATCGTTTGGTTAGTTCAAGTTGGTCTTTTTGTTGAAATATGGTGAAAAATCACCTCCAAAAAATTTGCTATTTGTTGTTGATGGTGGGTCAGTTGCATTTATGTTGCTCTTCTTCACCCAAGAATACACTCTACACGTGAGATCCGCCCAACAAAAAATACCCCGAAAGATAAAAGAATACTTTGTAAGACTCACGTCTTTCTTTTTTGGGAGGTGGAAAATCATGTCGCAAAAATGCAGAAGCAATCCATCCGCGGTATTTTGGTACATCCATTGTAATGACTTGAAACTCTTGATGAAGTCCCAAAGTTTCTCAGTTTCTCAGCACATCAAAATGCCACCAGGTCTCTTGTCAATGGCTGCCGGTCTGGACATCTTTGGGAGTTGCTTGTGTCCAAGCGGCTTTTTTTGGAACCCCGCGTTGAACCCCCGAGTTTTTCGTTGTTCTAGCACGAAACGTCGTTTCACTTAGATGCTAAAGATACTTCGTAGTTGGCTGGAAACTTTTCAGACTGAAACGGCAATCATATTGCAAGTTTTGGTAGATGACGCCTTCACTGGCTCCACTTGAACATTGAGTGACACTAGTTTTGCATACTACTAGTGAAGATTTCGCCCCCAGAAACAACATCCATTGACAACAGAAATCTAGGGGAACGAAACAACATGCAGAATTCTGGTTTCCGGAAGTAAGGCATATTTTTTTGTAACACATGCATGTATTCTCTGGCTTGTGGATTGCTAAAACATTTTGCCCTGATGGCTGCGGGTTTTTTTGCGCGTTTTTTGTTTGAAGTCCAGCACCAATGGGTGAATAGATTAGTCTGATTAGTCGATTCCATCAAAACGGCAGGAACAGGGAACAAGCAAGGAACAATCAGCAAATCCATCTGAGTGAACTATATTACCTCCCAGATTTGCCAATCAGTTGGGAGTCAAACTCTTGACCGATCGAAAAACCTGGAGAAAACATGTGAACTTGAAAGATGTTGAAACTGCTGAAACTGCCCGGGTCATATCTTGTTAGTGACCATTCCTCGACCCACAAAAGACATGAAAGTTTTCAACTCCTTTAGCAGAAAGTGGTGGCAGGTCATATGCATTTCAGCAAGTCGCTTTTGCCAAAAAAATCAGGCTAAGCGGTTGACATGGACAATATTCCTCTTCTTCCTAGGGTTTCATGTTCAACTGTGTCTCAACTGATGTGGATTTGCATCAACCAAAGAAGGGTTTCAACAACAATGGACCGTCACTTCCCCCCGTCTGTCAGGTTTCACCGGCCTTACATAAACCCTTCCTGGAATACTTAGTATAAAATTGAACCATCCCAGGAAGTTTTTTTTTTCACCTTAGAATTTGAGGATATTTTGAGTATTCCATCCTTTTTCTGGACGATCTTCGAGGTTTTTTGTCCACATGTCTGTTGAAACATGTTCATGTCAACCTGTATATTTGCATTTCTTTAGGACATGTTGCCAACAAAAACAATCCATCCAAAATCTTGGCATCCCTGACATGCATCAAAGGTGTTTTGCCACGTGCATCACAACGATGTACATTGGCACCATGGGTCAACAACAAGGCGACCAAAGGACTTGGCACCTCACATCCTTCCTTGGGATCCAAAACAGGTGAATCCCAAGGGAAATATGATACCAACCCGAACAAATTGCACGTGTTTGACTGGGGAAATCACTTCAAAATGACAAAACGACCACTCAAATGCATCAAGTTTGATATTTCCCACCCAAAATTGGGGTCCTTTTTTTGGATGTTTCTGGGGAAACACCCAACAACAACACACACATATACCTCGTGGCGCTTCCCAATACCCAGGATGACATGAAACATTCTTAGGAATCCTTAACTATCGTTTTGCCACTGGTGCCCTATGCGGGGGAACATGTTTAACACTTAACACACTATCAGCCTGAAAGGTGGCCATTTGGAAGTAAGCATCGTATACATCAGCAAGTTTCATCACCTGAACTCCTGATTGAAGATACTTACCAAGTTGTCAATTTCGGTTTGGAAAGTCTTGTTAGCTGAGTCCCCACACCAAAAAACATGTGTCCCAGGATAAAAGTGATTAAGATATGTTTCTTCTTTTTCCTCGGTTGGATTTTGATTACTAAAAGCATTAAAAAACATTTATATTAAAAAACACGACCTTCCTTGCCATGATTCTTGGGTTTTCACCACCACCACCACTTCCACCACCAACCCAACCATAAGAACAGCCAACCCCGAGCTTCGAAAATGCTGCTGAGATCCTTCCTACCCCACTGAAATTCAACGTAGATACACAACATGACGCCATGTTTGTAACCGGAGATACGTTTTCCACACCAAACATGTTTGGTAATTGTAAATTTCATTTGTGTACCCATAACCCTACAACCATGTTGTGACGAGACTCGGCATTCACATAATCAATTCTGGATGCCCACATCAACAAGGTTTGTTGACCATCAGGATCCGCCACCTGACAAGCGTGTGAGTGTGTCATATGCTTATGAAAGCAGTCAGATCTTGCCTTGGTGCCTTAGCAAGGCTGAATATGAACTGACTATAATATACATATATACTATAATTACTTTGTGCTTGAGATCAAGCCACACATTTTTGTCAAAAATACCGAAATAACTGACAAAAAATGGAGACTCTTTCCCAAGTACATAGGGCCGAACACAAATATTTGGATTCACCACCTAGTGAAGCACTGATTTCTGGTGGGGGGATTAGCTGTGAGGGGATAGCCACCCGATTCCCATCATCAATATTGTAGTCTCAAAGCACATTTTTCAGTACATGAATCAACATCCACCACTACTTGGATGGCTGGAAACTGAACTGCGACAAACCTCATGGGGATCACAACTGGGGTAATGAAAAAAGTTTGCTCGCCATTTAAAACGATGGTTACGGCCCCGCTCAGGACACTTTTGAAGGCCATACGTCTCAAGATCGTCTCAAGCAAACATCCAATATGTATCCATCGGTTTCATTTCCATCCACCCGAGAACAAAAGAATGCAAGATTTTGCATCTAGCTTTTTGAGAACATGTACAGCATTTTGAAGGTATACCACCCCAAGACAACAGCCATACTTAGTACTAAACTTTCATCCACACATTTTATTCCATCAAAAAACATCTCTCTTTTTGATCCCGATAAACACCTTGTTGCCTTGGATGCGTTCCCATTTTTTTTCCACTTAACCACCGACGGGACTTCAAGGATGAAATCGGCCCGACCTCATCGGCTTGCGCTTTGGCATCCAATAACAAAGCGGCACAGGAGCAACTGCTATGAGCCAAGGCCTTGATATTTTTCTGGAGAAAAACTTCATCTGAGGGGATGGGAGGGGGAGCTTACAACCCGGGAAGATTAACATTTTGAACCCAAAGTCATGGAGGTTTGGAAGATACTGTTCCTTCTCAAGTTGGTGATTTTTAGGTTTCATGTTAGTTTTTCCGGGCTATACAGCTGTTGTTTGAGGTCGTGGAAATTTACCCAGATCTGAAAAATTGGCAATGCACTTTCAAAGTGGGAAATGGCTGGGTAAATATTCCCGTCCCATGAAACATCTGGTACATATTTGATTGCCCTAAACATCCAAACACCGGCTGAGAAGAAATATTTGGAGCCACCCAAAAATACATAAAAACGCCGAACCTCAGGAGGTATTTGGATGTCTAGGGTTAAGATCAAAAATAGGGAGGGATCAATAAGAGGGTAGCCATCTAAAACACATTGTATCAGTAAGAAAGTACAATGATAGATTTAATAGATATATCAAATACATCATATATATATATGTATATATATATATATATCCAAATAGGAATTCAATATCAATTTAGCCCTAGCTTATTGAAACACCAACGCTTTGATGGATGCACATCATCTTCAGTTCCTTGAAGTTGTTCCCATGTTCATGGCTCCTTTCTATATCACTCCCTCAAAGTTGTAAGATCATGGCCCTAAGCAAGCCGGTAGCATCCCAGTCCCACTAGTCCTGTGGAAAGTGATGGTGAATCAATGCGGGACCCTTCAACTTCAAAAAATCAGAGACAGATCTTCTATTCCTGGACTAGCATCATGAGTGAACTTAGGATACTGTATCGACATAGGGTGAACAGGTCAAACATACTGTCATTATGAAATATTTAAGGTAGAGTCAGTGTTCACAATGCACAACTCGCAGGGGCTAAGGGTGTATCAGGTACCGGGTACCACGATGCGTGCATAAAGCCTTTGACCCCTTAAAATCACCAATTGAGCCAAGAAAAAACCTTTATCAAAAATTCCATGATAGTTATGGTTATTATTAAAAGGAACTTCCACACAAATGGGCTATACTTCTCATAAACAATAGTAGTAGAACTCCCCTGTTTGACATTAGATTTGCTTAAGGTGGTTGGACAAAATATTAAACAAGCAAAAGTCACCCAAACAACCAGGTTTTTTACACTCAACTTTAGCATCCCAGGTGCTGTGGCCAAACATGATACACCTCCATGGCCACGGTGTGACACATCTGCGCGACGTGTCAAAAGCTCACGGGTCACCTCGTCGTAACCTTCAAGTGAAGTTGGATGGGAAATTCTTTGAGCAGGTTTCTGCTTGGGAAGAAAGTTATGCAGGCAGCTCAGTTTTTACAGGTTTTTTACCATGAAATATGTCTGTAAAACTGTTTTTATACTGTTTTTTTCTTGTATATAAATATGCATCATAGTCATAGTTACAATTCAAAAAAACAGATTAGGCTCCTTGAGTGAGTATGTATCGTCTGGCAATCTAACGGCTCTATCTAACAGCTCTAGCTGGCTGTTAAAAATAACACCCACCACAATCCAATACTAAGATTACCCCCTTTATGGTTCTCATTTTGCCGTTGCTGGCTATGTTTCTTGACCATTTGGAGTGTCAAACCTGTCCCCCATTCAGCGATTTTTCAACGAAACGGGTCTTTAAGTTTGCAGAGTGTGTTGAACAATCTCCGCAACCGATCGAATCATCAACACCTAGCAGTGCAAATTTCTGTGTACGGATCTGATCGATTCCTAGATAGATTGCTTCAACATTTTACATTTTCTTATATACTTTTTCATATTGTAGCATAGCAATACTTAGCTGCTAAAATGTCACCCTTACGACAATTTGAATATCTAAGATAATTTCACACCCACACATGCAGAACGGCCAGATCACCACTTTCTATTGATACTTCCCAACCTATTCACTTAACAAATCTCAAGGGAGACATGGAAGGAAGAGTTTCACCAAGCAACCCATGGAGCAAGCATATTGTAACAACGAACATCCGTGCGTCTGCGGATTCTTCCAGTTGATATCGAGGTCAGGAGATGTCCTCCCGATAGAAACAAACAATTTTTCGGTGGGTGGGTCGTTTTCACAAGCGACTTTTTGGCACCAAACAATTCTGCTGTTTTTAGGTGCTCTGAAATGGTTTTGCTCGTTTTTTTCTTGTTTCGGGTTGTTTTTTTGAAGATGAAAACATCCAGCAGCTTCTCGCATTTTTTGGGTTGCTTTCTAGGAAATTATCTGGTCCCTCCCTTGCCAAACATTTACCTTTCTTACTGTGTATTAGTGTGATCCGACCAATTTCTATGGTCTGTGGGATCATTTTGTGAGTTCCTTTTCTGTCAACAGAGATTCAACCCATGAATATCAACCTGGATAAACCCCTACGAATTGCGAAGTTGTATACTAACCTATGAAGATGAGCATTGCCGATGAGAATGGTGGAACAATCATCCAAGTGATCTACGAGAACACAAGCTCTATCGACTCTATCTCATCTCATGAAATCGTTGGTTAAACCGGGGTTTCCATTTCATGGATACGAAGCCCATGCAATGCCTATGACAGAGGATAGAATTTCATCCCCCCAAACTAGCCAAATGATGCCAAAAGAAAAACACTCCTCCAAAAAACAAAGATAACAAAAATGACTTTGGAAGCACTAAAATCCCTTGCTACTTTGTGGTTTCAACCAATTTCCAAAATATGGTTCATTTCCCGAAAAAATAGGGGTATATAAGGGTGTAAAAATCAAACAAAAATCTGAAGGAAAACACCACCAAAAACCAAGCAAAAAACAAGTTTAACAGCTCGCCCCTGAAAAATGGTTGGTTGAAAAATCATGAAACATCTACACTTCCTTTTTGGAATTTTCCAATTTGTAGCAACGTTTCAGGGCCCTGCCGTTTTTTTCGACAAACCATTATGATTTTGCTTTTGTCCTCAAGATTTCCAACGGTTCTTGCTGCATTTGTTCTAAGGTAGGACCACCTTCTGCACGAATCAGCGCCTCTTCAGGGCCCAAACAGGTGGAAAAGGTGGAAATGTGTGGACCTTGTTTTCGAGGTGCCCGAAAAGATGGAATTATAATTAATTTAATGTATATTATGCATATATATAGTATATACATAAATACATGCACTTCATTCATCTTTACACTACTTGAGTTTCTTGGTGCTTACGTCAGCCATCTCAAAAAACTAGTCAAATTGGAAAGCTTCTCCAAGTTTTCGCAGTGAAAATGAAGCACCTGAAATGTGGAGGTTCACAGTTGTGTTCAAAATCATGAGGCGGGCTGCTACAAATATAAACAATATGTAATATATGCACATAGAGTTCCAACAAAGTCTCCATGACACTTCCCTGCATGCAAGATATCATGAACTCATGATCATATTTGGTGTCGAAGAAAACAACAAGTAGGTTTCTATTGCAATGAATCTTCTGAATCTTCCTTGAGCCATCGATTGAAAAAATGCAGGTCAATGTCCACCTCTTTCCAGCCCCCCCCCATTTTTCATATGTTTTCCCAATAGGGTCGGCCCTTCAACCCCCCCAAAACATGGTGGCTTCCAATGCCTC